>Ga0206909_1044_pt1 | contig 27932 bp, 21 predicted proteins | sample Alteio_BWOrgHeat_76_FD_152943 | JGI IMG/M metagenome (GOLD analysis project Ga0206909, IMG submission 152943) | Enriched cells from forest soil in Barre Woods Harvard Forest LTER site, Petersham, Massachusetts, United States -... | ecosystem: Environmental > Terrestrial > Soil > Temperate forest >...
ACCCTTCTGTCAGAGATATTGGTCCATCCCTTATAGCCGCCGATACTCGTTACAGTATTGTCACCGATACGTACCTGATCACTTGCAGTGATCAGACCATTGGCCCCAAAAACTGAACTGTTGTCAAATGTTCCCGTCCCGAAAGTTTCATCTGCACCTGCGCCTACAGCAGTATTGTCAGCTCCTGTAGTGTTTGTGCCGAGTGCAAACTCACCTAAAGAAGTATTTTGATTTCCTGTTGTATTAGCATCCATTGCTTCTTGTCCAACTGCCGTATTTTCATACCCGCTGTTATTGGAAAACAGAGAACCATATCCAATGCTGACATTACCGTTTCCACCGGAATTTTGGAAAAGCGCCGCACCTCCTACAGCTACATTTTGATTGCCACTATCGCTGTAATTGAGTGCCTGATAACCGATGGCAGTGTTATCACTTCCGGTTATATTAGTATTAAGGGCCTGGTATCCATCGGCAGTATTATCGTTTCCAGTTGTATTGGAGAACAGCGACTGGCTGCCACCAGCAGTATTAAAATATCCTGTATTAGAATATAAAGCTTGGTAACCATGAGCAGTATTATCAGTTGCAATTGTATTGGAATATAAAGCTTTGCTGCCGATTGCTGTATTGTCGTACCCTGTTGTATTATTGTACAAAGCAGAATCGCCTATTGCAACCAGATTTGAAACATTCGTATTGCTGTAGAGTGTATTGGTTCCTACAGCAACATTTGAATAACCTGTTGTATTACTCTGCAAGGCCAACGTACCCAAAGCGGTATTGCCGCTGCCTGTAGAAGCTCGATACAATGCCCCCCAACCGAAAGAAGTATTGTAATTCGCCGATGTGGAAAAATATTGCGACACATAACCGCAGGCCGTATTGCCGGTACCTGTGCCCCCGCCAAATGAGCTGTAGCCGATGGCCGTATTTTGATTTCCTGTTGTATTATTTGTCCCTGCTGAATAACCAATAAAGGAGTTTTTGCTCCCCGTATTTCTATTACCGGAATAAAAACCAAATGTAGTGTTGAAGTTGGTAACATCAATTAATCCCGAAGGGATGCCACCTGCTTTAAAAGTAAGTGATTCATTGTCGGTGGTGCCAATAAAATCAGTGGTCGGATTAGTGCCTGCATTGCCTGTAAGATTCCATCCTGCGGGCTTCGAGAGCGCCAGCCACACAGTACCGTTGTAATAATAAAAACCCTTTGTCGCATTTGTTTGATAAATAAGTAGTCCCGTTGCTGGTGAAACAATGGCATTGCGTTGGGCAGTGGTCATTTGCGGGACCAACAGCCCTTTGGTTGTCGATTCCATATCAAGCAATGCTGATGCTTTAGGCGCTGTAGTGCCTATTCCTGCGCTGCCAGTTGACGGGAAAGTATTGGTTTGAGCAGATGTTTTTTGCAGTAATGTAAAAGCAAAGAGAGTAAAGACAAGCCTTGTATAAAGTAGGGTTTTCATAAAACAAGTTTAAGTTGAATGATATTATTTAGGGAAAGAAAGATTGATGTATTAAATGTAAAGTAATTTAAGAGTAATACAAATTAAAATACCTGCGCAACTCTACACACAGATATGTCGAAGTAAATTAAAGTAGAGAAAAAAATTATTTTGCGCTGATGTGCTGCAAACAAGGCTGGTAGCCAATCACAAAAAAAAGCGGAGAGCGAGGGAGCGTTTTAAATGCCTTTTCATTTTCTTTTATAATTGATTAGCAAGTCATTAATACTGAGCACATCAACCGTTTTTGTTTTTTTTAGATTCCTTTGTTAACTCTTTTGTTAATCGAACTTATTAGTCATTTATGTCGATAACAAAGATAATAATATCAATTTTCCATTCTATCGCAAGGTAACAGAAATCATTGTGAATTTAAAAAATATCAGGATGATGTTCTTACCATGATCTTGCGGGTATCAATACTGGACATACACCTTATAAGAAGTTGTTACCCCTTTTATATCCATTTCCAGCAAATAAATACCATTTGCAAAAGATTGTACATTTAAAGAGGTCTCATTATTTCCTGATACAGCTTTAAGATTTTGTTGTACAAGTGTTTTACCTTCAAGGCTCAACAGCCTCACACCGACATCCGTCCCATCCTCTGCATTGAAATTTACCTTCAAAACTCCTGATACGGGGTTTGGAGAAAGAGCGACCTGGGATTTATTAAGCTCATTGCTTTTCTCATTCTTAGTTAACCGATCACTTGAAACTGCTAAAGCAGTTCCCTGAGCAATGGTAAAATGGATCACATTGGTACCCCAGTTCGGGTTGGATGAGTAATGGTTTCATCCATGTTTTTACAGACACTTTGGGTTATGCAAATGTTTATCTCGCTTCCTGAATATCACGAAATGTGTCTGCAGTTTTTTTATTTTGTTGTGAATTTCTTGCCAACGAAAATTTGACCTCAATTTCATGTTCGTTCCTGTCGTCCAGCAATAGGATCGTCTGTTCAACCTGTTCAACATTATCAACTTTTATTACATTTTCATTTTCTGTTTGAACAAGTGTAATGTGGTAAATCGAATTTAAATAGTTGTAATGCACTGTTACATTTTTCCATTCTGCAGGAAGGCAAGTTTCAAAATGCAATTCATTTCCGTTTCTTTTAAAACCGATAAAATATTCCAATATCAGTTGATACATCCAGCCTGAAGAACCCGTGTACCAGCTCCATCCGCCACGGCCTGTCAATGGTACAACGCCATATACATCGCCGGCCATTACATAAGGCTCAATCTTATACACGCCTATTTCTTCTGCGTTTTTTCCATGATTCACAGGATTGATCATTTGCAATAATTCCCATGTGCGTGAGGCATTACCAAGCTTCGCAAACGCCATCACAGCCCATATTGCAGCGTGTGTGTATTGGCCGCCGTTCTCTCTTACTCCGGGCAAATAACCTTTGATATAACCCGGATCGATATCTGCATTATTGAATGGTGGATTCAATAATTGGATCAATTTATCTGCATCACGTACAAGGTGTTTATTCAATTGCTGCATTGCAAGCTCAGATCTTTTTTCATCACCGATTTCAGAAAGTACAGACCAGCTTTGCGAAATAGAATCGATGCTGCATTCGGCATTGTGGGATGAACCCAGCGGCGAACCGTCATCAAAGAATGCGCGCAGATACCATTCTCCATCCCACGCATTGAGTTGAATATTATTTTTTAATTGTGCAATTTGCCGCCTGCATTCTTCTTCAAATGCAATATCATTTTGCAAATGAGCAAGGTCTGCAAAATGTATAAGCACATCATATAAAAAGAATGCAAGCCACACACTTTCTCCTTTACCGTTTTTCCCGACCATATTCATTCCGTCATTCCAGTCACCGGAACCGATCAGCGGAAAACCATGTGCGCCAAAGCTGAAAGCGTGTGCTGCAGCGCGTTTGCAGTGATCATATAAATTTGTTCTAAGGTCAGAAATGTTTGGAAGGTCATAATAAGATTCTTCATTTGAATTTACCGGCCGTCCATCCAGAAAAGAAATATTTTCATTTAAAATAAAATGATCACCTGTTGTATCAATATACTTCATTACTGCAAACGGCAGCCAGAGATAATCGTCAGAGCAATGTGTACGAACGCCGCGCCCCACAGGCGGATGCCACCAATGCTGCGCATCGCCTTCTTTGAATTGCCTTGATGCTGCAAGTAAAATTTGTTCTCGTGCCAATTGCGGGCTTGCATGAACAAGCGACATCACATCCTGCAGTTGGTCGCGGAAACCAAACGCGCCGCCTGATTGATAGAAACCGCTGCGTCCCCACAAACGGCATGAAATGACCTGATACAATAACCATCCGTTGGTTAAAAAATTCAACGACTCATCAGGTGTTTCTATTTTTATTACACCCAGTGTCTTTTTCCAGAAATCATTTATTTTATCAAATGCTTCTGTTGCTGCTTTGCTGCCACGAAATGTTTTTACAACACCAATCGCTTCTTCCATATTTTTCCCTGCACCGATGCGAAAAATAATTTCTCGTTCGTTCTCATCTTCCAGTTCAAAAGAAATGCGAATGGCAGCGCATGCATCAAGTCCCGCTCCTGTTCTGCCGGAAAGCCCTGAACGCCTCATGGCATCAGGGTTTTGGAGTGTTCCGTTCCTGCCGATAAATTCAACACGGTCTGTTGTGAATGATCTTTCAACAAGTTCATCCGTATCAAAAAAAGCAACACGGCCATTGAATTCCGTGTTGTACGGATTCTTTGCAAACACTGCACCCGTTTCATTATTCAATTCCGAAACGATATGCATGATTGCTTTCGGACGCAACTCGGTGAGTACCCATTCTGCATAACCTGTCGCAGAAAGTTTTTGTGTTCTGCCAGATTGATTTTTAATTTTTATTACTATAAATTTTATTGGTGCTGCTATATCATTAAAAATTTTCAGCTCTGAAAAAATACCATTTTCGATATGTAAAAAATTGCTGTAACCAAAACCATGTTTTGTGATATAGGATGTTTTGCCCGTTGCAGGAAACGGCATCGGCGACCAGAAATGACCGCTTCTCTCATCGCGCAGATAAAATGCTTCGCCGCCGCAATCGCTTACTGCATCATTGTTCCAGGGCGTAAGACGAAACTCATGTGCATTTTCTGCCCATGTATATGATGAACCGCTTTCTGAAATGACCGTTCCGAAAACAGGGTTTGCAATTACATTTATCCACGGTGCGGGAGTTGTATTATTCTTTGTCGTTGTTATAATATATTCTTTCCCGTCTTTTGAAAAACCTCCGTACCCGTTAAAGAAAATCTGTTCTGTTTCGGGTAATGTTATTTCCGGAATATTTATTTGCGGCGATGCATTCAGATAAGGAATGATCGCTTTTGCAGGAGATTTTTTATTCACCTGTTCCGGTAAACTGCCGCGACTGTCTGCAATAACGATGCGTGCTACAGACTGCATCAGTATGCGGTCTTCAGGTGATACCTGATCGGTTGCCCTCACAAAAATGCCACCCTGTTTTTCTGAAGTATTCATGCCGATTCCCGCAGCGATCAGACCATTTATCTGATCGTGCAATAATTGCCGGTAACCGCTCTGATCGTCGTTCCATATCACAAGATCAACAAGCAAACCTTTCAGGTGCCAGTATGCGCGTGCCTGTATCATTTGTTTCACAAGCATCATATTTTCAGTGTCTGCGATTTCAAGTAAAATGATCGGCAGGTCGCCGGAGATGGAATAACTCCATAGCGCAGATTGCCCGCGATGGTTTTGAATAAGAATATTCGGATTGGCACGCAGCAGCGGATTCGCGTAGATTATAGAGCCGGCAAGCTTTCCAAACAATTGTGCATCGGCTTCTGTCGCGTTGATCTGTCGCAACACGACCTGGCTGTGGGTCCATGATAATTCGAATGCACGTTCGCGCAAATGAAGATCCTGGTATTTATCGATCATATTCTGACAGATATATTTTTCCTCAGCAGCACCCGTTATCATATCAACGATAATTGTTTCTTCCGGATCAATTGCAATGGTATATTGAATGGAGACAACAGGATCAAGCACCGCACCGTGTGAACCTGTAAGTGCGCCGTTATTTTTCATGGCTTGAGGAAATGCAATAGTATTGCCACGTCCGATAAATTTATCACGGTCTGTTTCATAGGAAATATTTATCGCATCTGCACCTTTTATTTTCATCAGGTGAAACATCCACGGCGGTTGCTCATCTTTTGACCTCGCGCGGCGTGTACAAAGGATCGCATGCTGGTTGGAGACAATTTCAGTTTGTACAAAAAGATTGCTGAATGCAGGATGTGTGTTATCCGCGGCAGGATGTGCAAGCACCACTTCACTGTAACTTGTGACAGTGATCCTTTTTTTATTTTTTGATCGGTTTGTAATTTTTACACGCCTTATTTCAACATCATCTTCGGGTGAGACAATGATCTCTGTGTGTGTTTCAATATCATTGTCTGTCCTTCGAAATTCTGCACGTCCCTGCGAAAAAACCGCTTCATAATTTTTTGCCTCTTTCAATGTCGGTTGAAAGGCGGTCGACCAAAAAACATTTGTATCAAGATCGCGGATAAAACAGAATGTTCCCCAATTATCGCAGGTAGCATCTTCGCGCCAGCGTGTAACTGCAATATCTTTCCATCGGCTGTAACCGCCACCGGCATTGGATACCATGACATGATATTTTCCATTGGACAACAATTGCACTTCAGGAACTGATGTGTGCGGTATTTTGATGATACGCATTTCGGCATCGGGTGATGAAGAAATTATTTCTGAGACCTCTGCTGCTGAAGAATAAAATCCTGTCGTTCTCGGTATCTGCTCCTGCAGCAATAATAATGTTGCCTGGAACTGCGGTTCTGCTTCAAATAATTTTTGCATCGGCTGATCATGCAGCAAATGTGCGAGTGACAACAAAGACATTCCGCTGTGATGCGACATGAATGTTTGTATCAATACCTGCGATTGGCCGCGGGGCAAACGTGACGGCGTGTAATCAATTGATTCAAAAAATCCAAAATTTCCTTCAAAGCCATCCGCATTCATTTTTTCGAGGTTCACACATGCGGCATGTGGATCGACCATCAATGCCATTACAGTTGCATAAGGTGCGATGACGAGATCATCTCCAAGCCCGCGTTTGAAGCCAAGTCCCGGCACACCGAAAGCGCGGTATTGATACGTGAGGCCTGCATCTACCATGTTGTAGCAGGATTCGGAAATTCCCCACGGTACATTTTTTTGGCGGCCATATTCGATCTGCCGCTTTACCATTCCTCGGCAGGTTTGATCAAGCAAAGTATTTTCATAGCCCGGCATGACGAGATTGGGCATAAGATATTCAAACATAGAACCACTCCATGAAAGCAGCACAGGATTGCCGTTTGCATTTGTAAGCCTTCGGCCGAGTGCAAACCAATTCTCCTCCGGAATTTTTCCTTGCGCAATCGCTACAAATGAGCATAGACGGGCTTCTGAGGCAAGTAAATCATAAAAGCCGGCATCGCGACGGTGGTCATCCACATTAAAACCGATCGCAAGTAAATGCTGCGATCTGTCATATAGAAAATCATATTCCATGTCTGCAAGGCCAACACATTGCTCTGCGATATTTTTTATCAATTCAATCCGTTCTGTTGCGCGCGTTGCAGCTGTTGCAACACCGGTTTTAATTTCATTCAACCATTTGATCTCTTCTGAATTATTTTCTGCAAAAGAAAAATTTGTCAACTCATTATTCAATATCTCATTCCACTTTCCTAATTCATTGAGTGAAGGAATTGCATTGAGTATTGTCAATGATCTGAATTTTTCAGGAATGGGTATTGCAAGCCATGGTGCAAAAAATAATATTTCATCGAGCGCATTTTTCAATTGATCATTTAATTGATTTATCCAGAAAGTCCTGTCGTTATTGAGTTTCACGTCAATATGATTGACGGTTGATGCGAAACGTGCTGCTGCTTTTTCAAGAACATCTTTTATATATCCAAGATTCAATTCCTGATTTCGAATCAGATCATTAAAATCATTTTCAAATTCGCTGAATGAATTTTGATCGGGTGTCTTTAATTTTTCACCAACAATTTTAATTGTATCATTCAATCCTTCCAATAGATTTTCATTGATAATTTTTTTATTGTTCAATGCAAGCATCGCCTGCCGCAAAACAAGTAAATGCCCTGCAAGGTTTCCACTGTCAACTGTAGAAACATATTTCGGATGCAGCACTTGCAGTGTCTGCGTATCATACCAATTATAAAAATGTCCGCTGTACCTTTCCAGTCTTTGCATCGTGTTCATTGTATTTGCGGTTCGTTCAATCAACTGTGAAGTGCTGATATACGAAAAGTCATGTGCAACAACATTTGCAAGCAATGACAAACCGATATTTGTCGGTGATGTGCGATGCGCAATGATTGAGATGGGATGCTGTTGAAAGTTATCCGGTGGCAACCAATTATCATTTGCAGTAATGAAGTTGTCAAAGAATGACCATGTTTTTCTTGTTAGTTTGCGCAGGAAAATAATTTGCTGTTCGTTAAGTTTTGTTTTTTCAGGAGTGAGGGGACGACCAAGCCACCAAACGATTCCGGGCGAAAGTGCCCATGCGATCAAAAAAGGTTGTGCTGCAAAAAGTGTTATCGGTTCATAAACCGTCAGATAGATGAATACAGTAATCGCGGTGAATGGAGCAAACCACATGTTCGCGCAGGTTGCAAATAAATTGGTGCGATAATTATTTTGTACAAACCCTGAAGGATTCCATTCGAGCAAATTTTTTCTTGTAATAAGAATTCGCCACGCAGTTCTTGAAATTGCATCAATGCTGATGAATGCTTCGTAAGGAAGGCATATAATCGTGAAGCAGGATTGCAATACAGTGCGGGATGTAGCACGTATTGAATTTTCAAAGTGATGGCGAAGCAAAACATCGTCAGGCCTGCGCAAGATATCGAGTGCTGAAATGAATAATGATGGAAGAACAATGATGGCACTTACGCACAATGTCCAGAACCATGCAGCATGCAAGACCGTCCATCCGAGAAGTAACAAAGCTGTAAATGCAACCGGAATAAGGCTCCGGCGAAGATTATCAAATATCTTCCATTTCGATAATGCAGAAACAGGATTGCTGTGCAGCTTTCCGTTTGCATCGGGAACAAAGGGCAGAAACCAGTTGCCGATCTGCCAATCGCCGCGAATCCAGCGGTGGCGGCGGTTTATATCAATATTATAACGCGACGGATATTCCTCATACAATTGCACATCACTTGCAAAACCGCAACGTGTGTAAGCGCCTTCAAGCAGATCGTGACTGAGTATCCTGTTTTCGGGAAAGCGATCGTCCAGCACTTTCTCAAAGACATCCACTTCATAAATACCTTTACCTATAAATGAGCCTTCATCAAAGACATCCTGGTATACATCGGAAGTTATGCGTGTGTATGGATCAATGCCTGAATCACTTTCATGCAGGCGTGTATATAAAGAACGTACTGCGCCATGCAGACTTATGGCAATTCTCGGTTGAATGATGCCATAACCGTCAACAATGCGATGTTTCTTTTCATTGTAAAAAGCATGGTTCAATGGATGTGCCATCATCCCGATAAGTTTCCAGCCTGCATCACGCGGAAGATGTGTATCGGTATCAAGTGTGATGACATATTTGACCGTGGTATAAATTTTTTCGTCACCGATAATTACATCAAAATAATCTTTTGCGTTTCCTCTCAGCAGATGATTCAGTTCTGTGAGCTTGCCGCGCTTACGTTCATATCCCATCCATATCTTATCGCGCGGATTCCATTTTCTTGCACGATGAAAAAGAAAGAAAATCTCTTTTGAGGGTTGCGCATATTTTTTATTCAGCTCTTTAATGCAATCTGCTGTAATGCTTATCAATAGGGCATCTTCGGGCAATACTTTTTCTTTTGCATCTTTCAGATCGGTCAACAGCCCAAACAAAAGATTGGGATCTTTATTTGCGAGAAAACGCACTTCCAATTCTTCTGCCAGCGTTTTTGCCTGTGCAATATTTCCGATTATTGTTGGCACAACAACGAGTGTGCGCGCATTGTCAGGAATGCCTGAAGAAAAATCCATGCGCGGCAATTGTTTTGGTTTGATAAATAATGTTGCCAGCCAATTGACAACGGCCAATGCAAAATGACTCGCACATAGAAGTGAAATAAATGCAACTGCGATCAGTAAATTTCTGTGCAGTCCATCACTGTATGCTTTTGAAAACAAACCGAAGGCAACACCAAGCGTAATGAATAAAGATGCAATAATGTAAATGGCACGTTGCCTGCGAAGTATATTCTTATTGAAGATCTGTGTTTTTGATAAATGAATGTGAGAGGCTTTTTCGGTTGCTTCTTCGCCTTTTCCTGCAAGATAATATCCAACATGCGAGCGGCGTGCATCTGTTGAATCGTTTGCTGCGCTTTGCTTTGCGAGGTCGATGGCGATCCTCGCAACTTCCATTTCTGAGAGATTGCTTTTTTTAGCGATCTTTTCTACAACATGTCTGTAACTGTCACGCGTGAAAAAATCCATTTTTGAATAAATGTCATTGATATCCTCACGAAGTATGTGCTCAACAATGCTCATTGCTTCTACAAATTCGCGCCAATCCATTTTTGCAAGAAAACGCAAACTGCCTATACTGTTGCTCATGGAAACCTGATCGGCTGCCTGCTTCTGGTTTTCGGCAAGTACCATTGTATTGATGGTCGTGCCTTTTTCTGCAAGATGCTGTTCCATCCATGTCAACGGTAATGTGAGGTCACTGCCTTTCCATTGAAGTTTTCGTGCAAACGCGGCAACAAAAGAACTTACCATCGGCACATCTGAGCGTGCCATATCTGCGATAATGAGCACTAAATTCCTTGGTTCCTTTTCTGCTTTCGCGATCATTTTATCAGCCCAATAATTGGCAAGATTCTCATCAATTCTGTCAACTGCGATTCGCGCAGCAACGCGCCGCAGGTTTTCAATCAATGCAAGGCGAAGCATGATTGGCAATGCCCATAACTCGCCGATGGTGAGATGATTTACTTTTTGATATGCAGAAATAAAATTGCTCAAACTGTTGATATCAACATGGCCGTCGCTGTGCGCGATTATTTCCAGAGCAATATCATATACACGCGGAAAACCTTCGGAAGGGCCATTCAATAATCTCGGCAAGCCCTTGCTGTAACCCTTTGGCAGATAGCGTTTGCCGGTTCTTATCTGTTCTTCGATGAGATAAAAATTATCGAGCAGCCATTCGCCTGCCGGCGTGATCCGGGTCTTTTCTTTTACTGCATCCTGCAATAAATTGGTCACTTTGAATAACACCTCTTCATTGTCTGCCAATCTTTTCAATAACAATTCGGGTGCTTTGCCATAACCGAGTTTATGAGATGCAGCAAGGGTTCTGGCAAATTGTTCCATCTGATCGACCGTGTACAATTCTGAGCGCAGCGGTGCTTCATTACCTGCATATTTTTTCAGCACACTTTCCTTTTGAAAATATAGTCGCAAAGCAGAGAATAAATCATCGATAGGGTTTATTTTCACCTTCATAGAGAATGCCTTCTGTTATTTTTTATGGTTAGGTTGTCTTTGAAATTTTATTCTTCTATTGTTATGCAAACCAAAAGCCAAAAACTTTTTGCAGATGCGAATGACTTTTAATATTCGGTGTATCCTTTGTGTTGTCTAATTAATTTGAAAAGAATATGCGGAGGAGATATTACATGAAGAAAATATGCGCCAGCGCTTCATGCACAATTTTTGGAATGCACAAAGTATTCATCGCAATACTGTTTTATCAATTTCATCGAAAAGCATTACTTGCAAGTATCGCTGTTTTTGTTGGCTATAATTTGCTCAATGGAATGAAAGCAGGTATTGACAATTCAGCGCATACCGATGCTTTACTTTACGGGAATAATTATTGGCTACTTATTTTATCCGGCTTTAAAAAAGCCTGAAGCTGCAAATTTGCAATATGCTGTTATTGCCGCACTTCCAATTCTTGTTTTTACAATTGCTTCATTTGTCTATAATAAAATTCCCAATGATATTGGAATGTATGAGAATGAAATGCAACAAATCCATCTTTTTTCAACAGTTGCCCAAAGATCATACATTCAATTTTCGCTAAAGCAAGTTTGCTTTCAGGCATGTCTGTTTATTTTTTTCTACACTTTTAATCAATCCTCCAGAACAATTGATCCGATCCGTCATTTTTTTATGCCACACCGTTATGGCATTAAAATTGAATTTCATCAGTTAAATATTTTTTTATGAAGACCATCAATAAAAATAAACAGCAAAGATTTTCATTGGTTGTGTTATTCGCTTTCGCATCACTGATATTATCCTGCAACAACGGATCAACAAATGATAAATCAACAGATTCTTCTGTAATGCAATCTGCAGATACTGCGCTCACAAATAACACGCACGACACTTCTATGAAGGCAAATGACAGTGCCGTGAGCAATGATACAAAAGCAGCTCAGAAAAATAAAAAGAGCGGTAAAAGAAATGTTGCAGCAAAAATAATATCGCCTGATGTTTCCACAACAATGGCAATGGATAAGAATGGAATCTACAATCGCACAGAAGTGCTGCCAACATTTCCCGGAGGAGAGAATGCCCTCGACAATTATCTTTCAAATCATATTCAATATCCTGAAGCTGCACTTGACAATGGTACAGAAGGAACCGTAAATGTGCAATTTGCAGTTGACGAACATGGTAAAGTTTCTAATGTGAAAGAGGCCGGAACGACTGTTGGAGATGGATTAGATGAAGAGGCATTGAATGTTGTGAGCGGAATGCCGAATTGGATACCGGGCAAAATAAAGGGAAAGAACGTTAAGACATATTACAGCTTGCCAATAGTTTTTTCAATCCAACAGAATAATTAAAAACTCTTTCATACAGGCAAAATGAATGATCAATGTTGCGATTTTTTTCCTGAATAAAAAGACATTATCCATCAACCTTAAAATTTAAAAAAATGAGAACAAGAATAAACGTTATTGTTTGCAGTATTTTTCTTTCTTTGTTAAGTCCCTGTGTAAAGGCATCTTCAACAATGAACAATACATCAAGCAGCAGTTCGGCAATGATGACTGATAAAGAAAAAGAACAACGCCTGACGGAAATAAAAGACCGTGTGGAAGCAATAAAAGAAATGGATAAATCAACACTTACAAAAGAAGACCGCGTTGAACTTAAACAGGAATTAAAACAACTTAAACAGGAATCCAAAAGATATGCAGTCACAGGAATTTATATTTCTGTCGGAGCACTAATCATCATCATCATTTTGCTCATCATTATTTTTTGATATTAAATTAATTTTTTTCAAAAACCGGTTTTATCTATTTAAGCAAAATGTTGTTGTGCTAATAGATACCGGGCGAGATCCTAACCATGAAAATCAAAAGCCCCTGCTTACGCTGGGGCTTCTTTGCAATATGCCTGATGGTTTCATCTTCAAAATTAAAACGTAATGGCATGAGATTGGTTGATACAACAATCAGTATTGTTCAAATCTTTAAACCAAATTTTATGAAAGAAAAATATTTGTTTTCTTACTACATAAAATATAGCATAGTATGTGCTGTTGCTTATTGTATTCCTGTTTTCTTCTTCTTTAGGACAGATACTTTTTCAGGCGCGTGGCTTCTCTATTTGGGAAATACATTTTACATAACATTGTTACTTATCTCAGGCTTATTCGTCAATAAGAAATTAAATGATTATGCAAGCCTTCGCTCAATGATAATGGCAGGAGTGAAAGTAATTGTAAGCAGCATTCTCATTATCTGCGTAATTACAACGATCATGCTTTTGGCATATAACAGAAACAGCACTGTACCCCTTGCTCCTGACAAAACAGACAGCCTTATTTACATGCTACTGATGGATGCAGTGTTTGTAAATTTCATAATAGGCATGATGGGAGTTTGCATAGGCGCAGTTGTGATCAAACGCAATCAAAAAAATACAAGAGGGCAGGAGATCACCTGAATTTTATTTTTTTGATTTCAAAAAGTTTGCACATCCTTAAAGGTCAAAATTTTTAGATAAAATATTTTATTGCTTTGCAGTTCGCAGTGATAAAATATATTTTACCATTTCTGCTGCATCATTTGGTTCAATGTTCGAATGAGGAGGCATTGCAACTTCATTTCCCCAGATACCTTTTCCACCAATAATGATCTTGTGCGCAAGGTTCTCAACATTTCCTTCATTGAATTGATATTTCGCCGCAACAGATCTGTAAGACGGTCCGGTCGCTTTTGCGTTTATCTTATGGCAACCCAAACAATCATTTGCGGCAATCAATCTTGCACCTTTAATATATTCCGTGTCGCCTGTAAGCCCTGCATTATCTATCACGCTGTCGGTTGCAGCGTTTGTATCATTCTTCTGCATTTGATTCGAAGGTGAGGTATTGCACGCAAAGACCGCAAGGGCAAAACCGCAAATAACAAAGGATTTCATGTGTGTACCATTGATTGTAAATTATCAATGCAATACAAATACCATTTTCGCAAGATCGTTTTTACAGATAGATAACAACTGGCCTGCATTCAAAGATCAATCAAAAAAAGTGTAGAAAACTTTTCTCACTAATCTCATTTATTTTAAAACATTGCTCCTGCAATTTATAAAAACTGTATACGCAGTATTTAAAAAAAATTGGTAAGATTTTTTCTATATACAAATTATGAAGAATAAAAAAGTGCTGATCATTGACGACGAAGTTGATTTCGGGTTGCTGCTCAAGAATTTTTTTGTAAAAAGAGATTATGAAGTGTATGTCTCTTATTCCCTCAATGAAGGAATGGAGATAATGGACTCAATAAAACCCGATCTTATTTTTTTAGACAACAATCTTCCTGATGGATTTGGCTGGAGCAAAACCGAATATATTTTAAATAAATATCCAGGTGTACTTCTGAATCTTATAAGTGCTTATTACGTGCCTAAAACATCTTCCACTTCATTCCGCATACTTGAAAAACCGATCGGCATTGAAGAATTGAATCAACTTTTTTTATAGGCATTTTTTGAATTAATTATCAAACAAGATTAAATGGCATCAAATATCAGATCGGGCTTGAAAAATATATTGGAAAGTATAGGTGATCAGGCCGCTTTCTTTTCATCATTTATAAAAAATATTTTTAAAAGCGGATTTGAATGGAATGAATTCGGGCGCCAATGCTACACCATCGGCTATCGTTCTTTTGGTATTGTAGCGCTCACAGGTTTTGTGCTGGGCTTTGTATTGACACTGCAATCGCTTCCAACATTAAAGCAATTTGGCGCTTCAGGTTTTGTGCCGAGCATGGTGTCGATTTCTGTTGTAAGAGAAATTGGCCCTGTGATCACTGCATTGATATGTGCAGGCAAGGTCGCATCAAGCATCGGAGCAGAACTTGGAAGTATGAAAGTAACAGAACAGATCGATTCGATGGAAGTGTCAGGTGCAAATCCTGTTCAATATCTGGTGGTCACAAAAATACTTGCATGCTTCCTGATGATTCCGTTGCTTACAATGGTGGCTGATGGAATGGCCTTTATCGGAGGCTTTGCAGGAATCAATGCTACAAGCAGTATGAGCGCAATTCTTTATTTCAGGAAATCGTTTGACGGTCTTGATTTTTCAGATCTTTTTCCTGCAGTGATCAAAACTTTTTTCTTCGGATTGACGATTGGTTTTGTCGGTTGTTACAAAGGTTTTAATTCCAACAAAGGAACGGCAAGCGTAGGACTGGCAGCTAATTCAGCGGTTGTTACAGCTTCCGTTTGGATCATCGTCATAGATGCAATTGCAGTGCAGCTTACCAGCATGTTGGTTTATAATTGATAAGAATTATGGATAACGAAAATGTGATAGAAATAAAAGGATTGAGAAAATCATTTGCAAAAAATGAGGTGCTGAAGAATATAAATCTTTCACTTAAAAAAGGAGAGAACCTTGTAGTGCTTGGCAAAAGCGGCCAGGGAAAATCTGTACTGATAAAATGTATTGTAGCAATGATAGAACCCGATGAAGGAAGCATAAAGATTTTTGATAAAGAAATAACAACACTCGGTAATGATGAAGAATTGAAGAACCTGAGAATGAGGATCGGATTTTTATTTCAAAGCGGTGCGTTGTACGATTCAATGACAGTAAGAGAAAATCTTGAGTTCCCTTTGAACCGTGTATTGAAAATAAAAGATGAAAAGGAAATTGAAGAACGTTCAAAAGAAGTGCTTGAAGATGTTGGCCTCGGTGATGCAATGGATAAAATGCCCGCAGATCTTTCAGGCGGTATGCGCAAAAGAATGGCACTTGCGAGAACACTGATCGAGAAGCCGGAAATCATTTTATACGATGAACCGACAACGGGATTGGATCCGATCACCTCAAAAGAAATAAGTGAACTGATATTGAAGACGCAAAAAAAATTTCACAGCTCATCGATCATCATCACGCATGATATGAATTGCGCAAAAATAACTTCTGACAGAATTGTAGTAATGAACAACGGAGAATTTATAGCAGAAGGCACCTACACAGAACTCGAAAATTCAAACGACGATTTTACACGCTCATTTTTTAATTAACTCATTTATGAAAATATCATCTTCCCAAAAAATAAGAACAGGCATATTTATTTTGATCGCATTGGGCGTGCTTGGCATCACCATCTTCCTTATCGGAAAACAAAAGAATTTATTCTCCAATACTTTTCCCGTTAACGCCGAATTCAACAATGTATCCGGCCTAGAAGTTGGGAATTATGTACGCTTTGCAGGCATCAATGTTGGCACAGTGGAAGATATAACTATTGTAAATGATACAACTGTTCGTGTTGACATGATACTGCAGACAAACGTGAAACCTTATATCAAAGCGGATTCCAGGGCATCGATAGGAAGCGATGGACTGATGGGAGACAAGCTTGTGCAGATAGCTCCGGGAACAGACAGTGCAGGCGCATTAAAAGATGGAAAATTGATTGGAGTGACACCGTTTGATATGGATAAATTGGCGACCAGACTTAGCAGCATTGTCAATGATGCGCAGGTCATCACAGCAAATCTTTCAGGGATTATCAGCAAAGTAAATAATGGAAATGGTTCGATCGGAATGTTGCTCAACAACGATCAACTCGCAAAAAATCTTCAATCAACCGTGCAATCAACCAACCAAACAATAAACACCGTGAATAAAGCAGCAGGAAATATCAGTGATAATATGGAAGCTGCAAAACACAGCATTCTTTTCCGTGGTTATTTTAAAAAGAAAGAAAAACAAAGAATTGCAGATTCAATTAAGAACGCTAATAAAGTTGATTCGACAGCTTCCAAACAGGCACAAAAAAATTAACCAGGTCAATAAAACTGGCGCGGAATATGCATATCGACAATAATGGGAATTGAAATAAAATTTATACCTAAATATTAAAAAAATGGAAAACGCAAACATTCTTTCAGAAACAACATCTCTTAATGATGTGCAGGTTTTACTTGCAACAGAATACGGGTTGACAGAACCCGATATTTCAAAAATGCATCTCATCCTTTTTCAAAAATTGATGGAAATAAATAACCGGATAAAAAAACTGGAAGAGCATTTTCTTGTTTCGGTGATACACGAAAACATGTAAAAGAGTATGCTCAAAAAATATCCCTATTACATAAAAAGCACTGCGATTTTACTTGGTTTATCACTCTTGTCTTATGCGGTGTATGCAATGGCTGAGATACTTATTCCCATTGCATTTGCGTTGCTTCTTTCAATTCTTCTGAATCCTCTTGTCACGCGTTTTCAAAGATGGAAAGTGCCTCATGCCATATCGATTATCTTGACGATGCTTATCGCGCTGGCGACAATAATCGCAATCGGCTATTTTCTTTCAACACAGATAATGAGTTTTAAAAGTGATCTGCCCTTATTGAAGAAAAAATTTGGTGAAATGCTTGTCCAGTTTCAGGGTTGGATACAGTATCACATGGGAGTCACGTTGTCAAAACAAAATCAAATTTTTTCGGAATCGGAGGCAGGTATTCGTCCCGTTGTCACACAGGCGCTGGGCTCGGTATTGGGCGGCCTTGCTGTCTCTATCCTTGTTCCCATTTATATTTTTCTGTTCCTTTTTTACAAAACATTATTCCTTAATTTTTTGTATGAAGTTTTTGCAGAAGAGAATTCCAAAGAAGTGGGCAGCGTATTACATCAAACAAAGGGCGCTATTCAAAATTATATGGTCGGGCTTTTGGTTGAAGGAGCAATCGTTGCTTCACTCAATACCATCGCATTGTTCATATTGGGCGTTAAATATGCAGTGATGCTGGGCATTTTAGGGGCTATTTTAAATGTTCTTCCGTTTATCGGAGGAATCCTTGCGGTGATATTGCCGCTGATAATGGCTACTGCTACAAAAGACGGGATGCATACGCAGATAGGAATTATCATTGCTTACGTGATCATTCAATTTATTGACAACCATTTTCTGGTGCCGTGGATCGTATCTGCTAAAGTACGCATCAATGCATTGATCTCTATTGTTGTGGTGCTTCTTGGCGGTGCTGTCTGGGGAATATCAGGCATGTTCCTCTCCATTCCATTTATAGGAGTGATCAAAATTATTTTTGACCGGATACCTGAATTAAAACCATGGGGAAAAGTATTGGGAGACGAAATTCCGAATCACCACAAAGGTGAGATCTGGAGTCGCAGAAAAAGGGTTACTCTCATTAAGGTTGAAAAGGAAAAGTAAATTTATTCTGATTGATCTTCTGCTGTTTAATGCCTCTGCAACGGCACAATAATTGATTTATTGAAAATGGAATATTTAAAAATGAATAAGCAGCCGCAAAAGAAACATCTCAGTCATCAAATAATCTTCAATATCATCCTCGCATCAATGATAGTAATTTCGTTTGCCCTTTGCCGGCTTTTTCAATGGGTTTGTAATATCATCCATTAGTTAGTTTTCATAATTATTTCCTTGGCATAATATCTGCTTTTAAGTAGCAAAATTCATCATCAATCAATACGCTTGAAGCCGGTCATTCGCAAAATTTTTAAGATACTTGCATGGTTCGTCGCATGCATCATTTTGCTGCTGCTGCTTCTGTATATCCTTATACAGGTGCCGGCCGTACAGAATTTTGCCAAAGAGAAGATAGTTGCATACCTCGAAGAAAAAATAAAGACAAAAGTCTCCGTCGGAACACTTTCCATTGCATTCCCGAAACAGATCGTATTAAAGGATGTCTATTTTGAAGACCAAAAAAAAGACACTTTATTTTATGGAAAAGAATTGCGTGTTGATATAAGTTTGTTCAAATTGCTGGACCACGAAATTGATGCAGATTACATTGCATTCGACAGCATCAACACAAGCATTTACCGTATTCATCCTGACACTGTTTTCAATTATGCTTATATCGCAAAAGCCTTTGGTGGAAATGGTTCACAAACAAATTCTGACACAACTTCAGGTTTTAAATTCAACCTTGATAAAATTATTTTAAAAGATATAAATATAAATTTCAAAGATGATTATTCAGGGAATGCCGTAAGTTTTTATGTTGGAAATTTTGAAACACAGATTAAAAATTTTGACCTCAACAATTCCAGCTATTATATCTCCAAAATTCATTTTCAAAATGCTGTTGTAAAAGTTCACCAATACAAACCTTTTATTTTAAATGCAGCAGATACTTTACAGACAACTCAATCAGCTTATCCTGAAATAAAGCTGGATGAATTGAGTTTTGAGAAAATTAAATTTGGATATGATAATGATATTTCAGGATTGGTCTCAAGGATGAATATTGGGGAATTTATTGCCCATCCGGAAAGTATCAATTTGCAGGATTTAATTATCAATCTCAAGGATATTAAACTCAACAACACTTCGACAGAAATTGCTTTCAACAAGGTTCAAAATATTGTTCAGCCATCTTCCGGCGCAGATACAGCTTCACTTTCATGGAAGCTCGATCTTGGTAAAATAAATTTTACGGATGACAATATTGTTTATGATGACAACACTGAGCCGTATCAAAAAGCAGGCATTGATTATTATCATTTGAATATTCAAAAACTGCAATTGGGTGCATCAAATATGTTGTTGACACCAAATATTTATCAGGGAAAAATATCAAACGCATCTTTTTCAGAAAAATCAGGATTTGATCTTAAAAAATTGCAAACAGATTTTGTTTACACGGACACCAGCACATCATTGGAAAACCTTTTATTGCAAACGGATAAAACGATTTTAAAAAATAAATTCTTGTTGAAATACCCATCCATCAATGCGATCACAGCAGATCCCGGAAATGTTTTTTTAGATGCAGACCTGAATCATTGTATCATCAATGCAAAAGACATTCTCACTTTTGCGCCGCAACTTTCAAGCGATATGAAAGGCAACGAAAACGCTTCGCTGCAATTGACTTCAAAAGTCAAAGGTTTTGTAAAAGATCTTTCCATCCCAATATTTCAATTGAACGGTTTAAGCAATACTGCTATTGATCTGTCTGGCAGTATCAAAGGTTTACCGGACGCTAAAAATGCCTTATATGATCTGAACATTGCTGAATTAAAAACTTCTGCAAACGATATCGATCAATTGATTCCTGCAAATGCGATTCCATCAAATATTCACATCCCGCAAGAACTTTCAGCAAAAGGATATTTTTATGGAAGCATGCAGCAATTTGCTGCACAGCTTCAGTTGAATTCTTCCAGCGGCAATGCTTTTGTAAAAGCAAACATGAAAGGCAAAAATGTGTATGACGCAAATATTAAATTACAAAATTTGAATGTTGGCTATTTGACGAGGAATGAACAAAACATAGGCACAGTAACACTTTCAGCGAATGCAAAGGGAAATGGGTTTGATCTGAGAAATGCTGTTTCAGATTTTAATGCAAATGTGGAATCTGCAGAATTGAACGGATACAATTACAAAGGATTCTCAATGATTGGAAATATAAAAAATGGCGATGGAAATCTGAAAGCGAAAATAAATGATGAGAATATTCAGTTTGAGCTTACGACTTCAGCGAATGTTGAAAAAGAATTTCCAACCAATTTAAAAATGCAGTTGCATGTTGATACGCTCAACATGAATGCTTTGCATTTAATGAAAGACACTTTAGATGTTCATGGAGATCTGATTGCCGATCTGTTGCAAACAGATCCTGATTCGCTGGTCGGTAAAATTGTTTTAGACAGCTTGTCCATCTTCAACGGAACACAACATTTTAATCCCGATTCGCTCTCCCTGACAGCCACTGCAAATGGTGCTGAAAGAGCGCTGAATTTTTTCTCTGAATTTTTAAAAGTGAATCTTACAGGTGAATATAAACTCATGCAGATCGGCAATAATTTAAAAAGGACAATCGACAAATATTATAAAATTCCCGGAGCTGATACCATTCATGCCGATACAGAGGCGTGGAAACTTCATGCCGTTTTTATTCCCACTCCGCTTGTGTTGCAGCTGATTCCTGTTATCAAAGGAAGTGACTCACTTGTGTTTCAAACCTCATTCAACAGTGAGCTGAATGCGCTCGAACTTTCTTTAAGATCAAAACGTATTATTTACGGAACAAACCAGGCAGACAGCGTAAATATTTTTGCAAATACATCAGCAAATCAACTTGATTTCAATGCAGGTTTTCAACATACAAAAACAAGTTCAGTCAATCTGTTCAAAACAAATTTATCAGGTTTTATAGCCCACAATAAAGCCAACATTGATCTGGATGTGAAAGATGCAAAAAATAAAACGCAGTATAATGTTGCAGGAGATCTCTCACAAATTCCACAAGGAATAAAATTCAGCTTAGCACCGGCTAGCCTTGTCTTGTACTACGATAAATGGAATGTTGCTGCAAACAATTTCATTCGATACGATTCTTCAGGCATACTCATAAATAATTTTAAAATAAATAACAATGATCAATCACTCAGCATCAACAGCACGCCGCAAACAACGAATGCTCCGTTGCAAATTGATTTTAAGAATTTTAAAATAGGAACAATTACAAAAATTGCCAACCAGGATTCTTTGCTGGCTGAAGGAACAATAAACGGAAATGCATTGGTAAAAAATGTAACAACAGATCCTGTGTTTACATCCGATCTGCAGATCAGTGACCTTTCGTATAAAAAAGACACGATCGGAAATGTTTCATTGAAAGTTAACAATGAAACGGCAAATGCTTACACCGCAGATATCTCAATCGAAGGAAATAAGAATGATATAAAAATGCTTGGTACTTATTATACCGGCGAAAGCAAAATGGATCTGAAATTAAATGCCAGCAGCCTGAACCTCGCTTCCATAAAGCCTTTCACGTCTTCTGAAATTCTGGATATGAATGGAATAATGAAGGCAGACGTTTCAATTGAAGGCAGTTTAGAAAAACCTTTGGTAAATGGCAAACTCAATTTTGAGAACGCATATATCATTCCTGCAATCACAGGAGAAAAATTAGTGCTCTCAGATCAGGCAATAAATATTGATCCCGAAGGCGTGCATTTCAACAATTTTACTTTGCTTGATTCTGCAAAGAATAAAGCTGTGATCACAGGTGATATTCTGACTTCAGATTTCAGAAATTATAAATTCAACACTGATCTGAGTGCAAAGAATTTTACAATAATAAATGCGCAAAAATCGACCAACAGTTTATTTTATGGAAAATTAAATATTACGACAAACCTCAAACTCCGCGGCGATATGGATTCACCTGTTGCTGATGGAACATTGCGTGTAAATAAGCAAACAGATTTTACAATGGTGTTGCCAAATGAGGATCCTGAAGTGGAAGAACGAAATGGCATTGTAAATTTTATTGACAAAGATCATCCGGATACCATCACTTCAAAAACGCTTTACGATTCTTTGGGCACATCCGAAATAAAAGGAATGGATGTTTCTGTGAATATTGAAACGGACAGCGCTGCAAAACTTACTTTGATGATCGATGAAAGCACAGGCGATGCCCTGACGATGCAGGGCAATGCAAACCTTAACGCAGGCATTGATAAAAGCGGTAAGATAAGTGTTACGGGCGCATATTCATTGACACACGGAGCTTATCAGGTTTCTTTGAGTCTATTGAAAAGAAATTTTATTATTCAACCAGGCAGTACAATAACATGGACAGGCGATCCGACTTCTGCGCAGGTTGACATCAATGCAGTATATAATGTAAATGCAGCGCCCATCGATCTTGTACAGCAAGATCTTGGTGGTGCTGCATCACAAGATGTCACAAGGTTCAAACAGGAATTACCATTTCAGGTAAATCTGAAATTGGAAGGAGATCTTTTAAAACCCGTAATCACTTTTGATATCACATTGCCGCAGGACCTTCTTTCACAATGGCCAGATGTCGATCTCAAATTGCAACAGGTTCGCACCGATCCTTCAGAATTGAACAAACAGGTTTTTGCATTGCTTTTGCTCAATCGTTTTGTGCAGGAAGATCCATTTCAAAGCGCAGCAGGCGGCAGTTCTGCCTCACAATTGGCAGTGCAGAGTGCGGGTAAAATTTTGAGCGATCAGCTCAACCAGCTTGCAGGAAGTTTGGTAAAAGGCGTCGACATAAATTTTGATATCAATTCTCAGCAGGATTATTCTACAGGTGTTCAGGAAAACAATACGAATGCAAATGTTACTGTGTCGAAAAAATTATTCAACGACAGGTTGGTGGTAAATGTTGGAACAGATGTTGGATTGCAGGGAGCTGCAAACAGCTATGCACAAAGCTCTACGGTGTCAGGAGATTTTTCTGTTGATTATAAATTGAGCAAGGACGGAAAATATAAGATCCGTGCTTACCGCCAGAATGATTATGAAGAGATAATTGAAGGACAGGTTATTGAGACCGGTGTAAGTTTTATTCTTACACTCGATTTTGATAAGTTCAAAGAGTTGTTCGAAACAAAAAAGAAGTCCAAAAAGAATCCGGCACAAAACGATACACAGGAATGAAGCGCTGTCATTACATATTATTATTTGCAACGATTATTTTTTTCACTGCGTGCAGCAACTCAAAATACCTTTCGCAAAACCAGGAACTCTATGTTGGTTCATCAGTAAAAATAAAATCGTCTGCAAAAATTTCAAAGTCACAGGAAAAAGAGCTGAAGAGCCAGATGAATGACCTGATTCGCCCAATACCAAATTCAAAGATACTCGGCATCCGTTTTAAATTGTTTGTGTACAATCATGTGAAGCAACCTAAAAAAAATAAGGGTTTGAAATATTGGTTGAAATATAAAATAGGTGAACCGCCGGTAATCGCATCAATGAATGAACTTAATAAAAACAGTGCCGTGCTTCAAAATCGTCTGGAGAACCGTGGCTATTTTCATGACACTGTAATGCTTGACACTGCAGTAAAAGATAAAAAACTAAAAGCAAATTATACAGCATTTATCGGCGCGCAATATAGGATACACAATGTGACTTTTCCTTCCGGCAATGATACTTTAAGCAGGATGATCAGAAAATTCACTAAAGGCACTTTACTTACAAAAGGTTCGCCATACGATCTGGACGTTATAAAAAATGAACGCGAAAGATTGAATGGTCGACTGAAGAGCAACGGCTTTTTTTATTTCAGCGGAGATGATCTTTTGGTGAACGTTGATTCCACAATTGGTGGGCACCAGGTCGATATGAGAATGGAAATAAAACCACAAACTGCAAGCGATGCCAGAAAGGCTTTTCGTATCGGACAAATTGTTGTGTACACTGATTATAATATTAAGACCGATACCAGCCTTGCAACACAGCCGGTCGAAAATTTAGGCGGATATAAAATAATTGATTCGCTGCACAAATTCAATCCTGCCATCTTCAGCCGTACACTTATTTTTAAGCCCGGTGATATTTATAATCAGAACAAACATAATCTCGCGCTCAACAGGCTGGTAACATTGGGTGTTTTTAAATTTGTAAAAGCGCGTTATGAGAAAGCGGATATTGATACGGGAGATCATCTCAACACATTTTATTATTTAACACCTGCCAAGAAAAAATCTTTGCGGTTTATGGCCACAGTACTTTCAAAGTCCGATAACACTGCAGGCGGCCAGCTTTCATTGAATTATCTGAACAGAAATTTATTCAAAGGTGCTGAGCAATTCAAAGCAAGTGCAAGTGTTGGTCTGCAGCAACAATTTTCTTCAGAGGAAAATGCAACTACAAAACAATTTGGATTTGATCTGAACCTGGCCGTGCCGCGCATTATCGCTCCTTTCAAATTAAATACAAACAGCGGTTTCGTTCCAAAAACAGTCTTCGATCTTAATTATCAATTGTTCGCAAGTGATACTTTATATACGCTCAATTCTTTCACGGACAGCTATGGTTATTCATGGAAGAATAGTTTTCAATCGCAAAATGATCTGAACCTTATTGCCATCAGCTATGTGAGCCCAACGCATATTGCACCTGCATTTCAGCAGGAGCTTGATACCAATATCACACTTGAGCGCAGCATTGAACCACAGTTGATCATTGGTTCAAATTATAATTATAACATCAATACACTTGCACACACCAACTACAGAAAGAACAATTTTTATTTCAATGCAAATATTGATGCGTCAGGAAATCTCATCAGTGCCATTGGCGGCGGAAATGTCAATGATGGAAAGGTGATCAGCTTTTTCAATATTCCGCTTTCAGAATATATAAAGGGTGAACTCGACTTCAGGCATTATTATAAAATAAACAAAAACACTTCCATAGCATCTCGCATTGATGCAGGCGTTGCGTATGCTTTCGGCAACAGCACTGCCGTTCCTTTCATCAAAGAATTTTTTGCAGGCGGTACAAATGACATACGTGCTTTTCGTTCGCGTTCGCTTGGCCCCGGAAGTTATTATGCAGGTAATCCTGATTCAGCTTTTTTGCCAGAACAACCGGGCGATATAAAACTGGAAATGAATGCAGAGTTGCGCACAAAATTATTTTCAATTGTCAATGGTGCAATATTCGCAGATGCAGGAAATGTGTGGACCGTGCGTTATGATTCCACGCGACCAGGATCGCAATTCAACAGTAATTTTTTAAGCCAAACTGCGGTGGGCGTTGGTGTTGGCCTTCGTTTTGATCTGAGCATTTTAATACTCCGATTCGATGTTGCTTTCCCTTTGCGCAAGCCGTGGTTGCCCGAAGGTTCAAGATGGGTGATCGATCAGATTGATTTTGGAAGCAGCGAATGGCGCAGCGAAAATCTTGTTTTTAATCTGGCGATCGGTTATCCGTTTTAAGAATTTTTTTAAACGGATATTTGAAAGAATAGTACAAATGAAATCATATAATGATTGAATCTTCTTTGACAAAAAATCCACACTCCATTAGAAAATCTATTGGCACATTTCTTGAAATTAAAGGGATTGAAATCATACAACTCAATTTATTAACAAGAAAATTTAACCGTATGAAAAAACTATTAAGATTGATTCCTGTTGTTATGCTACTGTCAGTATTTTCCAGTTGCGGACCAAGCAGGGTAGTTGTTACAGACAGGCCAAACCCTCCTGTGGAAGTGCGTCCTGCAGCGCCTTATCCAAATTATGTATGGATCGATGGCGAATGGATTGCAAATGGCGGAAGTTATACCTGGCGCAGCGGATATTGGGCTGCACCGCGTGCAGGGCATGTTTGGGTTGGAGGAAGCTGGGCAGCACGCGGAAATGGCTGGTATTGGGTTCGCGGACATTGGAATTAATATGCAAGCGAATAAACTTTAAAGCCTTTCATTTTTCGAAAGGCTTTTTCATTAACAAAACAAATGAAAGAAATTTTGAGGTCGCTGTGTGAAATAAAATCTACAATTTCAAACAATCGAATATAAAATAATGAGAAGGATAAAATATTTTTTTAAGGCAATCAGACAGGCAGGAATTGAATTCAATAATGACAATGGTTTAAAACTTAGTGCATCGCTTTCGTACTATACCATATTTGCTTTGGCTCCGTTGATCATCATCATCATTTCCCTCACAGGAATATTTTTTGGAAGAGCAGCAATACAGGGAAAAATTTATACAGAAATATCCGGGCTTGTGGGAAGCAATGCAGGGTTGCAGATACAACAGATCGTTGCCAACATACAACAGACAAAACATAACACTGCAGGAACAATGATCGGAATACTCATTCTTGTTATTGCAGCAACAGGAATATTCACTGAGATACAAGGCTCCATCAATTATATATGGGCTGTGAAACCCAAGCCCAAAAGAGGTTTGCTGAAAATCATCATCAACCGTTTATTATCTTTTTCATTATTGGTGAGTACGGGTTTTTTATTGATGGTCTCACTTATTTCAAGCTCATTGATGGATCTGCTGAGCGATCATTTGAAAGTATATTTTGCTGATTCCACGGTATATATTTTTTATGCAATAAACATCATTATCATATTTCTGATTACTGCACTTTTATTTGCCGTCATTTTTCGCATTCTTCCTGATGCCACCATCAAATGGAAAGATACTTTTACAGGTGCACTGTTCACATCATTTCTTTTTTTGCTTGGCAAATTTTTTATTGGTCTGTATGTTTCCAAATCAAACATTGGATATACTTACGGCGCTGCAGCTTCAATCATCGCTATTCTGTTGTGGGTATATTATTCTTCCGTCATTCTTTATTTTGGTGCAGAGTTTACAAGGACCTGGGCAATCTATTATGGCAGGGGAATCACGCCAAACGATACTGCAGTCTTCATTATAAAACAAGAGGCAAAAGAGATCGGGACATCTTCCTTCGATGAATAAAAATCAGGCGATTTGTAGAATTGATCACCCAAATATTTGATCTCTTGGTTCGAAATCAATCTAAAATATTCTGGCATTATTTTTTAAACACTTAGTGTATTAATTAACCACTAAAATTTATTTTATGAGAGCTCTATTATATCTTATAGCAGTGATATGTATCATTGGATGGGCATTGGGATTCTTTCTTTACAGTGCAGGCGCCATCATACACCTGTTGCTGGTACTTGCGGTAATATCATTGCTGCTTGGAATTATCAGAAAGGGTGCTGACGAAATTTGATCAAATGATCAATAATATGAAAATTAAAAAATCATGCTGACAACTGATAAGAATCTTGAGTTCCTTCATGGAAAAATAATGCAATTAAAAACGGCATTGTGTTGCCTGGATGTTGATGAATTTGGTTTGAGGACACATATTGTGGAAATACTTCATGCTGATAAATCAGGGAACCTGTATTTTATTTTAATAAAGCCTTATTCACTCAATTTCATTAAAAAAGAATTTTTTCTCAGTCTTACCTTTTACAGAAAAAGCTATGATTACTTTGTGCAATTGAATT
>Ga0206909_1046_pt1 | contig 27056 bp, 17 predicted proteins | sample Alteio_BWOrgHeat_76_FD_152943 | JGI IMG/M metagenome (GOLD analysis project Ga0206909, IMG submission 152943) | Enriched cells from forest soil in Barre Woods Harvard Forest LTER site, Petersham, Massachusetts, United States -... | ecosystem: Environmental > Terrestrial > Soil > Temperate forest >...
TAAATGGGGTTAACAAACACAAAACCGGGTTTATTGTGCTGAAGTATTAATCGTTAGTTGATTAGAGGTTAGAGACCGGAGATTACAAAAAAATTTACTGTCTCTAACCTTTACTTTTCCATCCTGATTCCCGCTTCGTCACTTTTTCTGTCTTCAATCTTGATTCCTGGTTCTTGGCTCTTGAATCTTTTTTCCCTTCCCCACCCAACGTTTTTCCTGCGCCGCACGATGATGCTTAAAAAACAGGTTTAAAAATCATCTTAAAAAACTAAAAAAAATGAAAAGATCACTTTATGGCTTTGTGGCGCTTGCGTTTGTATTTATTGTTATATCAGCATGTAATAAATATGGCGATCTGCCCGGCTCGGGAAACGGAAAATTGCTGGCATCAGCTTACACGGTTGATATTGCCCAGCCTGATACTTTATTGCTTAACGGTGCAAAATCAACCGATACCGTACATTGGAGCGTTACACCTGCCGGCTTCGATTCGCTGATCACCCAAAACAATAAGGCATTGATCTTTTTTAAAAAAGCAGGTAAATACCAGGTAAGCGCAACGGACAAAGGCACAACGGCCAGTGCACTAATTACCGTGCGCGATTCAATTTACCACCCGGTTATTACGTATAATTATTTGCCGCTTACCGGCGACCAGATCACGCTGGTGCCCCATTTTAACAACGACCGCGGCGCCGATACCAGCTATCTGTCATTTGTGGCCCAAACCAAAAATTCCTACTGCGGCATCAGCAGGCTTATAGCTGCGGATAGTTTGATCAGTAATAAATATGGCATCAATTTTCTTTATGTAATACAGCCAACCCAATGCACCATTGGCCAAAGCCCCATTGCTGCTGTTATCAATTTTACACAAAACCAGGCAGGGCCATTGCCAAACGGTACATTCCCGTTATCGGTTACCTTAGCAGGAACTACCTATACCGGTACGATTGTGGCTACTTCAACTACTATTACCTTTAACTGGAATTATACCGCAGGGGTATTGATAGCGCCGAAGCAGATCAGCAGGTGATAGGTTGGGAAATGTTGTAGTAAGTTGTAAGGGTTGTAAATATTGTAATAAGTTGTAAGGGTTGTAAATGTTGTAAGGTGTGTAATGTTGTAGCCATTGTTGCCGTAAATTGTTTTACAACTACTACAACCCTTACAACTTTTTCAACTTAAAAATAAAATTAAAAAACAACCCAACGTTTTGCGTCAACCATCCGAAGAGTATCTTTAAGGCAACGAGGGAACTGAATTTTGAATGAACCTTTCTAAAAAACAGGCAAATAAGCTGGTAACAGGATGTATTGATAATAACCGCAAGGCCCAGGAGGACTTGTACAAGCTTTTTTATGCCGATATGTTAAGGGTTTGCCTGAATTATTTGCCTGATAAAGAATTGGCTAAGGAAGCTTTTAATGCCGGGTTCCTCAAGGTGTTCCAGTCGATAGAAAATTTTGATATCGAAAAAGGAGAGTTGGGGGGATGGATCAGGAAGATCATGATCTATACATCCATTGATCTTTGCCGCGCCGAATTAAAATTTAACCATTTATCGATCCCGGATAAGGATGATGACGATTTTTTTATTGCACCGGATGTGCTGGAAAAGCTCTTTTTCGACGATATTTTAAAAAATATCCGGACGCTGCCTTATGCAACGCAAACGGTTTTTAATTTATCGGTGCTGGATGGTTTTACCCATAAGGAAATAGCGGAACAATTAAATATAAGCGAAGGTACCTCGCGCTGGCACTTATCCGAAGCAAAAAAACAACTAAGGGCATCGCTTGAAATAGCCGACCAAAATGCTGACCAGCTAAAAGAAAGGAGTGGTAAAGCAAAATGAAAAATACACTCAAATATCTTAAACTCTGGCAGAAAAAGAGGAGTGAAATGCACGTTGATGCCGACCCGCAGGCCGACTGGCAGCATATGGCTTCGCTTTTGGATGAAAAGATGCCTGTAGCAAAAACTTCATCCGGCTTTAAAAGGCTTAAACTGTTGCCCTCAATATTTATCGCCTTTTCAGCCGCTGCCATGGTGTATGTGGCAGGCAATATCATTTCGCTGGAGAAGCATAAGCATCGGTCTGAACATAAAGTTAATCATCACGGATCTTTTAAAAATGGTTCAAGTGCCGTCGATTCTTTGACCACGCGTGATTCCACAAATGCTAAGGATTCGGCTTCCGCTAACATTCAGCCTCTGGCAAATAAGCCAGGTACAACACCAGACAGCGGTTTAACTAAAGCTGCCGTTAACAAAACCGCAATAAATCTTCCGGCATCGACCGCTGACGACAAAACTGTTGCTAAAACCGGTGCGAAACAGGCCTTAAGCGGCAATAATGCAAATGTGCTTAGGGTGCCAAATCGCAACGCGGCCTTAGTTAGGGTTAATAATCCGGGCGTAGCAGCGAGCAACAGGCAGTCGGTCATAAACCGATCTGCCAACGGCAAAACGTTCTATAGGGGCAGGAGAGCTAACGGAAGAAGTTCAATTGACCACAGACTGGTCCAGGCAAATCCAAACGCTCGATCGTATCATTCCAGTACGTCGAATGCTGATGAAGCTGTCGTTGATAACAATAATAAAAACGCACTAACCGGCAGTATGGGCAGATCGCAAGCGCAATTCAACCTTCCGGCGACTACCCCGACGCGCCGGCTTAATATTCCGGCGATCAACACAGTCTTACCGGCAACATTGCCATCGGTAACCAAAGCATTAAGGCTGAAGGCGGGAAGCATGGCGCTACCAGCGAAAAGCAAAAAAGTTAAAACGCCAAACCTAAAAAATACGACACCTTCGAACATCGACTGGGGGATATTAATGGGTGTAAACTCATCCGGCAGTTTTACCCCCAAGGCCCAAAATGCCAATTTTTACGGCAGTGCGCCCATTGATCCGTATTTCGGGCTGTTTGCATCAGTTAAACTCGGCAATAGCTGGGCAATAAACCCGCAAATCAGGTTGTTCAGCCCGCAAACCATTTTTACAATTTACTCGCACCCCAATCAAAGCAAGGTTGACTCGAACCAATCGTTAACCATTACCGCATCAAGAAAGGTATATGCCGTTAGCGTGCCCATTTATGTGGCTTACAGTGCCACCAACAATATCAGCCTTAAACTGGGGCCGGTTGTCAATTTCCCGGTAAAACAAATTAATGCCAACAGCTTATTACAGCCGGCAACTATAAAGGCCGATAGTACTTACTATACAAACATTACCGGCATATTAAATAAAACCCAGTACGATCAAAAACTGAATTTTGGAATTTCGGGGGGCGCCAGTATAAAGTTTAATCGTTTTATTTTTGAGGCAACCTATTTAAAAAGTTTAAGCGGCTATAGTATTCATTCGGGTTTGGGTAGTTACAATTCGCATAGCGGTACCTTTCAGTTTACCATAGGTTTTCAATTGGATAAAGTAAAACCATAACATCAAGTCAAAAGGCGTTAGTCGAAAGTCGGATTTTATTCTTTTCTCTGCTCACGACTCAAGTCCCGATAGCTATCGGGATTCGGCTTCAGACTTTATGGCCGTCATATTATTCCCGCAAAGTAAATTTTGTTTACCGAAACCCTATTTCATTTTGTTTGTTGCTATCTTTATATAATTAAAAACTACCTTGCCATGATGATCGAAAAAGTCCTTATTGGAATTGATGATAGCAAACATGCGGAGCATGCAGCTGAGTTTGGCTTTGATATTGCCCGTAAATTTAATGCGCTTGTTGGCATGGTAAACATTGTGAGCCCTATTGCTGCTACACAAATAGTTGGCGCCGATCCTATTATGGGCTTAACTTCTTCAGGCGTTGGTATTGATGAACTCGAATTGCTGGACATACAAAAAAGCCAGTCGGAAAATATTGTTGATCAAACAATAAAAAAATTCGGCGAGGGCTTGCTGGTAACCCATTTTACCGACTATGGCCCAACCGCCGATGGAATTATCAACTGTGCTAAAGAATTTAACGCCGACCTGATCGTTATCGGCACCCATAACCGCAGCGGCATCGACCGCTTGCTAATGGGCAGCGTGGCCGAACATGTGGTAAGGCATTCACCCGTTCCGGTATTGGTGGTGCCTTTTAGTTCATAGTTAATGGTTGATAGTTTATGGCAAAAAGTTTTTAGTTAATAGTTGATAGTAAGATGCGTAATTGCAGCTGCTATGAACCATGAACCATCAACTATGAACTAATAAAGCAGCCTAAACTTTATCGTATGCTCAATTGCTTTCAATTCATTTAGTACTTCAGGATCATAACCGGTATTTACATCAGTAATTACATAACCGATCTGCGGGTTGGTTACCAAAAACTCACCTACTATATTGATGTTGTGGCGGGCAAATACTTCGTTTATTTTAGCAAGTATCCCCGGCACGTTTTTGTGGATGTGTATTAAGCGGTGCGCATTGTTGTTTCGCGGCGGCTGCAGGTCGGGGAAATTGCAGCTGGTGTGGGTTTTGCCCTCGTTCATAAACGCGATCACCCTGCGGGGGATAAAATCATCATTCCGCGGGTTGTTTTTGGGGTCGTCAAAAATAATAATGCCGTTCTCGCAGGCGGCGTCCATCAGTTTGCGGCCGTTAACTTTTCCGAAGATCCCCACAACTTTTAACCGCCCTGCATCTTGCAGTTGCTCGGGCGATGGCTGGTTTTCTTCGTCGCAAAACAAAATACCGGCTTCCTGCAAATACTTTTCTTCAATGCTGTCGCGTTCGCGGATGTTATAGCCTTCCTTTTTCATCTGCAACAGCGCTTCCTCTTCCACGTTGCCTACTACCAGGCATTTAATGCGGTTTTTAGGGTACGATATGGCGCGGGGCAGCTTATTGATATACAAAAACTCATCAAAGCTGGGCGTAATATGATCGGCTTTTTCAGCAACTGATTTGCGCTCGATATTCTCAGTAAACGCAAAAAACTTTTTGATCATTCCCGATTCCTTCAACTGGAAATCCGAATAACCATCTCCAATGCCAAATATTTCACCCGGCAAATTAAGTTCCTTTAGTAACTTAACCTTGCCACCTTCCTGCGAAAGGGGGTTACTGCGGTCGTAGCCTATTATGTTGCCATCATCATCAAACACAAAAGTGTTGGCGTAAATATTTTCCTTCTTGATAAAATACTCCGTTACCACCGGGATGATAAATTCCTTAAAGCCGCCGGATACGATTAACACTTCGTCGGCGTGATTTTTAAAAAAAACCGTGTTGCGCGAGAATGAGGTAGAAACCTTCTTTTTTAAATGGGTAACCAATTGCTTTAAATGTTCGCGGTTGGCCTGTAATAATTTTACGCGGTTTTCCAGGCTTTGCGTAAAGGATAGCTTTCCTTCCATAGAGGCATTGGTAAGGTCCTCTATTTGTTTGTAGATGTTTTCCCTATCGGGATGATTTTTAAGGGATATACGGGCCAACTCGTCTAAAGCCTCAACCTGTGTAAATGTACTGTCGAAATCTATGATAAAGTATTGATTCATTTTTTAAGATGTGCAGATATGCTATTGATATTCAAATCTGCGGATGTGCAAATGTGCAAATTATGAATGATGGTTTATAAGGATTTTTTAAACAGCGGAGGGGTGTGGCCGGCATCAGTTAAACTTTGCCGTTCTCCGACTTGAAATAAGCATTAAACCGGCCTTTAAAACTACATCAGTATAATTTATCTATTAGTTACAACGGAAAATATGGCCCGATGGCAATATAAATCAATATGAAATAAACCATCTCAAATTATAAATTTTATTACTTCAGTGTCTTGTTTGTTAATTAATCATTAATAAATTAATCAAAACCTTGCTTTAATTAAAAAATAATTTTTTAATTTTAAGTTTATTCACACTAACCTATACGAATATGATTAAATTCTCCAACTTATTTTTCTTGCTATTTTTCTGTTCCGCTATAGCTTTTGCGCAAACACGCGAAATACGCGGAACCGTCAAAGATGAAGCCGGCGATCCGATTGTCGGCGTGGGTATTAGGCTCAAAGGAACTGATTTAGGCGTCAGTACCGATATATCGGGCTCTTTTAAGATCAACGTGCCGCCAAACGGGGTCCTGATCATCCGGGCGATTGGATATGAAGGCAAAGAAGTTGCCGTAACCGATGCCTCAACTTTGTCCATAGTCTTAAAAACCTCCAACACCAATTTAACCGAAGTGGTAGTGACAGCGCTCGGTGTAAAACGTGAAAAGCGTACACTAACCTATGCTACGCAGGAGGTAAAGGGCGCCGCTTTGGTGGATGCCAAACAAGACAACCTGATAAATGCTTTGGCAGGTAAGGTGGCAGGCGTTGAGATCACCAACTCGAGCGGTATGCCCGGGAGTTCGGCGCAGATTATAATTCGTGGTAACAGTTCATTGTTTGGTGATAACTCCGCCCTGATAGTAGTAGATGGTGTGCCGATTGATAATAGCGAAGCAGGCAACCCGAATGGGTCATTAGGCAGCGGTGGAACCACCAATAGGGGCGGTGACATCGACCCTAATATCATTGAAAGTATCAACGTGCTTAAAGGAGCTGCTGCTACTGCATTGTATGGTTCAGCTGGTTCAAGGGGGGTAGTTTTAATTACTACCAAAGGCGGTATCAATAAAAGCGGAACCGGAAAACCAACCATCACCTTTAGCTCCAGCTATTCCTTTGACAGTCCCATCCTGCCAAAATTCCAGAACGAATATGCACAGGGATCCAACGGAGTATTCATTAATGGTAATATCCCAGGCAACTATAGCAGTTATTCGTGGGGGCCGCGGGTTGATACCCTAAGGGTTAATGGCCAACCTGTTAAAACGTACAACAACGTTAAAGATTTCTTTAAAACAGGCCACACTACCGACAATAACTTTAGTATAAGCGGCAATAACGACAAGTCAAGCTATTATGTGTCCTATTCGTATTTAAAAACAGACGGCACGGAGCCAACTACAAACTATATCAGAAATGCTTTTTTTACCAAATACAGCAACAAGTTGGCTGATAACTTGACGTTAACTACACAAATTAATTATGTTAATACTAACAACCACCGCTTGCCCGAAGGTAATGGCCTGGTAAACCCGATTTGGACAATTTACGCTGCGCCTATTACATGGAACCCGCTGCCGGAAACTAACCCCGACGGCTCACAACGGCTTTATCGCCTGTCTCGTAATAATCCGTACTGGGTAGTTGATAATTCAGGTTTACAAGATAATACCAATCGAATTTTGCCTACACTTAGCCTGGTTTATACGCCATTAAAGTGGTTAACCATTACTGAAAGGTTAGGGGCTGACGTATATGTGAATAATACTAACTATCATGAAAATACAGGTGTTGTTGATGGTGATGGTTTAGGATATGTATATACGCGCGATATCAATTACCGTGAATATAACAACGACTTGATTATCGAAGCAAGAAAAACCATTGCAAAAGACCTCGATCTGGATGTAATTCTTGGTAATAATATATATATACAAGATGTTACCGATAATTTTTCTCAGGGTAACGACTTGTCTATCCCGGGCTTTTATAATATAAGTAATACCAGTACCGTCGTATCTTCATACGGCACTTATGCCAAAAGAAAATTAGGTTTTTATGGGCAGGCCAACCTGGAGTATAAAAAAATGTTGGTGCTCGGGGTAACCGGGCGTTACGATGGTACGTCGGTTTTATCGATTGATAAACAATTTTATCCTTATGGATCGATAAGTGGTGGGTTTATTTTTACTGAAGCATTAGGCTTATCCCAAAGCGTATTTGACTTTGGTAAGTTAAGGGTTTCTTATTCGGTAGTCGGCAATGACGACATCCCCCCGTACTATTTAACTACTCCTTATTACCAGGCGGGTGGTTTTCCGATAGCCGGACAAAACGGATTTCAACTAGGTACCACGGCCGCGTACCCGCTTAAAAATGAAAATATAAAAGAATTTGAAACAGGTTTAGAGACAAAATTCTTTCAGGACAGGCTTTCTCTGGATATAACTTATTATAATAAAGTTAGTTCTAATCTCTTATCTCCGGGAACCCCTATTTCAGCGTCAACTGGCTTTCAGTCGGCAAGCCTTAACGCCGGAACCATGAGAAATCGTGGTATCGAAATCGTGTTAAGTGGTACACCAATTAGGTCGAGAGATTTTAACTGGGATATTGGGTTAAACTTTACTAAAAACGAAAACGTGGTGATAAGTTTAGCTCCTGGTTTGCCTTATCTTCAATTCGGCGGTTTTGTAAACCCGGGGATCTTTGCTTTTCCGGGTCAGTCGTACGGCGTAATTTATGGAACTCACTACTTACGCAATCCCAGCGGTCAGCTGCTGTTGAGTGATGCTGGTTATCCGCAATTAGCTAATGACCTTGCGCCAATTGGTAATGTTACGCCAAAATTTATTGCCGGCATGACCAATACATTTAAATATAAATCTTTTACTTTCTCCTTTGTACTTGATTGGAAACATGGTGGGGATATACTTAACCTTGATGACCATTATTTATATGTTTATGGCACGCCTATCGCCACTGAAAACAGGGGTAGTACCAAAATATTTCCAGGAATTATACAGAGCACCGGCAAGACAAATACAACCGCTGTAGTGTTAGATCAAAATTATTACACAAATGTTTTAGCTGCCGCTGATGAGTCATCCGTTGAAGATGGATCGTACCTAAAAATACGTCAGGCGTCGCTGGGCTATAGTTTTGGATCATTTTTAACTGGTAAGGTGGTTAAAAAATTAACGCTCACCTTAAGTGGAACAAACTTTATTCTTCATAAAAACTATACAGGGTCAGATCCGGAAGCTAATCTGGATGGAAGCGGAAGCACAAATATTAGCAGCGGGGCAAATGGAAATGGTGCTGGTTTTGCTAATTTCCTGGTGCCTTCCAATTCCAGCATTATTATTGGTTTAAAAGCTACACTCTAACAATAAAGAAAACTAAAATGAAAAAACATATAAAAAGCATTATAACGATATTTTGTACAATATTAATTGGTACAGGATGTAAGAAGTTTCTGGATGTTAACAAAGATCCCAATCATGTACTTACGGTAAGCGAGGCTTTGCAGTTAGGCCCGATAGAAAAAACAATGGCCGGTAACACTGTTGTGGGCGAAAGCGGAACGACGGCTGCCTATTGGGTACAACAAGTCTCAATAAATCAGCCTCCACCAACTGCAGAAACATACGAGATATTTCCTGCGGATGTAAATAATGATTGGAGTTTTTCTTTATATCCCAATACCTTCGAAAATTTAAAGGTAATGATAGGGCAGGCTGAAGCCGCTCATCACAATCAATATGTCGCCATTGGTAAGGCGTTGTATGCTTTTAACCTTGCAGTTGCAACTGATTTTTGGAATGATATTCCCTATTCGCAGGCAAATAACCTAAGTATTCCAAAACCTAAATATGACAGCCAGGAATCTATTTATAATGCCATACAAATCCTTTTGGATAGTGCCTTGTACTACGCTAAACTCCCTCCCAGCGTAACTGCTCCATCAAGTGATGATTTTATATACGGCGGTGATATGACCAAGTGGGAAAAGTTTATTTATGTACTTGAGGCAAGATATGCGATGAGGTTAACCGTAGCTCCAGGGCATACGGCTGCCGCTCAAGCTCAAATTGCCCTGAGCGCCTTGAATAATGGATTTCAATCAAACAGCGATAACGCAAATATTACTTACGTTGGAAGTTCGAACGACGAAAACCCCTGGTACGGCGGCACATTGCCGGGAGCGGGCGGTGTTGTATTAGCGAAATTTTTTGTTGATGGCTTAAATAATAATAATGATCCACGGCTACCTGTTTTTGCTAATCTAAACTCCGGTGGCAAATATGTTGGCAGACTCTCGGGAGCCGATCCCGCTCCTGATTATACAGTCTATTCAACAATTGGTACCTTTTTTGGCGGCGATAACCCGGTTGCTGGTACAAACGGCGAAGCCGCGCCATTAGTAGTGGCCACTTATAGTGAAGCGTTATTTTTAAAAGCCGAAGCCACTTTTATAATAAGCGGGGCTGCTGCCGCTGACCCAATTTACCGGGCGGCCATTGCGGCTGACATGTCGCAATTGGGCGTTGCCTCCGGCGACCAAACCATATATATTAATGCAAAACCCGCATTAACATCTGCCAGCGCCGAAGAACAAATTATTGACGAAAAATATTTAGCCGATTTTCTTTCTGTAGAGGCTTATGATGATTGGCGACGTACAGGTTTTCCTGTATTCCCATTAGCGCAAAATGCTTATGTTAACTATGTTCCCAGAAGATGGCCTTATCCATCAGGAGAGTTGTTGGCAAATCCTCAGCCACAACAGAGTGCTACAACTAAAGACCATGTATGGTGGGATACAAGAACTAACTAGTATGGTAACATTAAATAAATAGAGAAAGCGCTTTAAACATTTGCTTGAAGCCCTTTTGGATAAATGTAGAAAATTAAATTTCACCAGGTAAAAAGGAACATGCACTTTGGTAATACATGTCGTTTATGTTACCGGGGCGATTGTCGGTAACCAAAATCTTTCAAACAATGGAAACGGAAAAATTCTCGCTAAGGGGCATTGGACAAAAGCTAACCAGGGCGCAAATGAGGCAAGTAACAGGCGGTGTAAATTGTACTAAAGTGACTCAATATCAGGTGGGGGGATGTCCCGTAGGGGGATATTTCTGTACCTATGTTGATTCTGGTGGGCATTCTCATAGCTTTTGCCAGGGTCCGCCTGTTGAACCGTAAGTTTGATCCGATTGCGCCCGGTGCTGGCGAATCCTCAGCAGCAACAAAGCGCAACCACAACTGACAAGTGTGGTGGAATCTGCAATAAATTGATATTACACGCATAAATGAAAGTGGGGTAGAATTATTTCTATCCCTCTTTTTGTTTTGTTAAAAAAAATATTGACACAATTATTACTTGTAATTGTGATCGCTTTTTTATTAGATTTGATTTACGTATTCCAAACCAATTTATACTTAAATTATTAAATACCAATTAGTAAGCAGGAATAAAGCCTGCCGCCATAACGGTGGACTAAATTATTTTTTTACGCTGAACGCCCCGCCAGTTAAATACAAGCAAATTGCATTCACAATAATTTAAACAATAAAAAACCCTAAGATCACGATTTATGGAAGTTCATGTAAATTACCTTGCGGTAGCTGCAGCGGCAGTTGCCAGCTACATTATTGCTGCCATTTGGTATGGCGCCATCTTTGCCAAACTGTGGCAGCGCCTCACCGGCGTTACCGATATGAAGCCCGCACCGTTGAATATCGTGCTGGTATTGATCGGTTGTTTTGTAATGGCCTATGTTTTGGATCATTCACTTACTTTTGGCAATGCCTATTTAAAAACCAGCGGCATCCAGGGCGGGCTAATGGGTGCATTTTTCCTCTGGCTGGGCTTTGTAGCAACCGTAACCCTGTGTACTAAGCTATATGAGAAAAAGCCATGGGGACTTTGGCTTTTGGATAATGCCTTTTGGCTGATCTCTCTTTCGGTTATGGCAATCATTTTATCGGTTTGGCCATAAGTGTATTTACTGGAGGAGGAATTAAGGCTGAATTTTATCAAGTTTGACATATAGAATACCTGGCAAATGGATCCTCAAGTTTTTAATACACCGAATGCGCCGCGTCCTAACGCTTTTGTTCCGCAGGCCGTAATTGCAGGCAACTTTATTTTTGTTTCGGGCACGGTAGGTACTGATCTTTCAACCGGCAAACTTGTAACCGGAGGCTACGAGGCGCAGGTTACACAAGCATTTAAAAATGTGAAAACAATACTGGAGGATGCCGGAAGTTCGATGGAAAAGGTAGTAAAGATAACCGCATTCATGGTTTCTGGAGAGGATTCCGATTTTTCCGTTATCAATAAAGCTTACACTAACTTTTTTCCGAAGGTAACACCTGCGCGAAGCGCCCCGCAGGTGATGCCTTTTCCTGGTGGTATTCTTTTTTCAGTAGAATGTATTGCTGTTATTTGATAACTAGTTCGCGGGCGATAGTCATAACTTTAACCAATTTCTTCACCCCCTTTAGGGGGCGGGGGGTTAAATATCCTGATCTCTTTTGGATAATAGTTGTTAATTCTGTTTGGCAGTAATTTTGCCCATCCCAATGCCTGCCCTTCAAAGGTCATCAGGCTCCAGCCTTTATCAGTGGGGTTGATATCGATATTCTCCCGCCTTAAATATTGGATAGCTTGTTGATAGGTAAGCTCTGTTTGCAAAACAGCATCCTTATTTATATGGATACTTAGTGCCAGTTCATGATCAGGTATTAAATCGTTGCCCATAACCTTACCGACCCTAATCCCTGATTTTTTTAGATACAGGTGCCTTTGCAAAGTATCCAGACTCTCTTTGTGCACTCTGCTTATTGCCAGCCAGTCGTCATTAATTTTATTATAATAATAATTTTCAGGGTCAATTAAATAACGCTTTACAAATTCTATCTCTTGTAGCGCCAATTTTTGGTGCCCTTTGGTTTTAAAGGAGGATAAACCGGGTGTTGCTTCTTTCTTTTTAAGGCAGGCGGCAAACAAACCTTCGCCCTTTACCTGCCCGGGATAAAAGCGGTAGCCGTATGCCTTATGCTTTTCGGATAGGGTTTCAACAATGCCCCACTCCTTATATATAGGTATAGCTGTACTTTCCATGTCAAAGGTATCGCAAAGCCAGTCCACTATTTCTTCATTTTCCTGGTGCGAGTAAGAGCAGGTACTATATATAAGGTATCCTTCCTCTTTTAGGGCAGGGTAAACGTCGGCCAAAATACGTTCCTGCCGCTGGTGGCAAAGGGTTACGTTGGCTTCGCTCCATTCGTTCATTGCGGCAGGGTCCTTCCGGAACATGCCCGAGCCGGAACAGGGTGCGTCAACCAGGATGATATCAAAAAAACCGGTCAGCCGGCTGAATTCTTTCGGATCGTTATTGCTCACTATAATATTAGCGGTACCCCAGCGGTTAAGATTATCGCATAAAACGGGTACGCGGGTTTTGATGATCTCATTCGCTACCAACAGGTCTTCTGCGCCAATGGAGGAATTTATCAGGGTGCTTTTACCGCCGGGAGCCGCGCACAGGTCTAATATTTTAATGGGTTCATCATTATTTGGGCGGATGGTTTTAAGGATCTGGTCAATAAACATCGACGATGCTTCCTGCACATAATAACATCCTGCATGAAAAAGCGGGTCGAAGGTGAAGGATGGGCGGGTATCCAGGTAATGGCCCTCCGCGCACCAGGGCACCGGGCCATTGGTTTTTATCGGGTGTTTTTTAAACGGATTTAAACGAATGGAAGTAGGCGATTCGATATTTTGATGCGCATTGATGAAATTTCCGGCGTCGAAACCCGGCTCTGCACTTAAAGATGAAATAAAATTTTCAGGGAAATTGGGCTCGCTCATATCTTTTCAAAGATACTAATTCCATCGAATGGTGATTCCGGGCAACTTATCAAATACAATAATGGTTTTTATTTTGATTAGCATACAGCTAGTTAAGGGTTATGTTTTAGTTTTTTCAAAAATAGTTTTGGCGGGTAGTAAAAATCGCTGTATATTTGGGGCCGCTTAAGAAAAAAGCGTTGTTTTTTGAAGATTTAGCGAATAAAAAATAAACTGAAAATAAGTGAAAATAACACTTGACAGGAATTAAAAATAATCGCATCTTTGCAGCCGCTTCGGGAACGAGGCAAAAAGGTTTAAAAGTTTGAAACCGCAAGGTTTTTAAATATAGGTTCTCTGCGACAGAGACCCGAATAAGTTCTTATAAAAGATAGATAATCATGTAGCATAACAGTCGAAGAAGAAGCGCAAGCAGAAACGAGGTGCGTTATGATATAGAAGAGAGAGAGGATACTGTAAAAAGAGAAATAATTTTACAGATTCTATTAATTAATAATAGGGTCAGTGAGCAAACAAAACATTATACAATGGAGAGTTTGATCCTGGCTCAGGATGAACGCTAGCGGCAGGCCTAATACATGCAAGTCGGACGGGATTCGGGAGCTTGCTTCCGATGAGAGTGGCGCACGGGTGCGTAACACGTATGTAACCTACCTTTATCAGGGGGATAGCCTCTCGAAAGAGAGATTAAGCCCGCATAACATCACGATATAGCATTATAATGTGATCAAATATTTATAGGATAAAGATGGGCATGCGGAACATTAGCTAGTTGGTAAGGTAATGGCTTACCAAGGCTACGATGTTTAGGGGATCTGAGAGGATGACCCCCCACACTGGTACTGAGACACGGACCAGACTCCTACGGGAGGCAGCAGTAAGGAATATTGGTCAATGGGCGGAAGCCTGAACCAGCCATGCCGCGTGCAGGAAGACGGCCCTACGGGTTGTAAACTGCTTTTGCAGGGGAATAAACCCCCGTATGTATACGGGGCTGAATGTACTCTGAGAATAAGGATCGGCTAACTCCGTGCCAGCAGCCGCGGTAATACGGAGGATCCAAGCGTTATCCGGATTTATTGGGTTTAAAGGGTGCGTAGGCGGCCTATTAAGTCAGGGGTGAAAGACGATAGCTTAACTATCGCAGTGCCTTTGATACTGATGGGCTTGAATGGACTAGAGGTAGGCGGAATGTGACAAGTAGCGGTGAAATGCATAGATATGTCACAGAACACCAATTGCGAAGGCAGCTTACTATGGTTTTATTGACGCTGAGGCACGAAAGCGTGGGGATCAAACAGGATTAGATACCCTGGTAGTCCACGCCCTAAACGATGAATACTCGATGTTAGCGATATACAGTTAGCGTCAAAGCGAAAGCGTTAAGTATTCCACCTGGGGAGTACGCCCGCAAGGGTGAAACTCAAAGGAATTGACGGGGGCCCGCACAAGCGGAGGAGCATGTGGTTTAATTCGATGATACGCGAGGAACCTTACCCGGGCTTGAAAGTTAGTGAATGATACAGAGACGTATCAGTCCTTCGGGACACGAAACTAGGTGCTGCATGGCTGTCGTCAGCTCGTGCCGTGAGGTGTTGGGTTAAGTCCCGCAACGAGCGCAACCCCTATGTTTAGTTGCCAGCACGTTAAGGTGGGGACTCTAAACAGACTGCCTATGCAAATAGAGAGGAAGGAGGGGACGACGTCAAGTCATCATGGCCCTTACGTCCGGGGCTACACACGTGCTACAATGGGCAGTACAGAGGGCAGCTACCTGGCAACAGGATGCCAATCTCAAAAAGCTGTTCACAGTTCGGATCGGGGTCTGCAACTCGACCCCGTGAAGTTGGATTCGCTAGTAATCGCAGATCAGCAATGCTGCGGTGAATACGTTCCCGGGCCTTGTACACACCGCCCGTCAAGCCATGGAAGCTGGGGGTGCCTGAAGTGCGTAACCGCAAGGAGCGTCCTAGGGTAAAACCGGTAACTGGGGCTAAGTCGTAACAAGGTAGCCGTACCGGAAGGTGTGGCTGGAATACCTCCTTTCTGGAGCAGTATCCAAACCCCGATAGCTATCGGGACTCTTCAAAAACATAACAGCCAGCGGCTGTTAGCTGCATGATCTATTTTTTATATAATTATTGAATTAATGAATTGTTGAATTATTGAATGAGGAAAGGCAATCAATAATTCAGTAAATCAATCAATCAGTAATTACAAAAGGAAAACCCAAAAGATGAAGCCATCATGTAGGGCCGGCCGCTGAGGCCAGGACACAGTTGGCAGTTCAAAGTAGGCAGTAAGCAGTTTAATCTGGAAACTGCAAACTAAAAACTGCAAACTGAATAAGAAGTCCCGTAGCTCAGTTTGGTTAGAGCACTACACTGATAATGTAGGGGTCAGCAGTTCAAATCTGCTCGGGACTACATTGCGGCGTAAGCCGCAAGTTGGCAGAAAACAGTGGGCAGATGGCAGTAAAAAACGACTGCAAACTGCAAACTAACAACTGCAAACTCATTTTTTAGGGGGATTAGCTCAGCTGGCTAGAGCATCTGCCTTGCACGCAGAGGGTCAACGGTTCGAATCCGTTATTCTCCACCAAGCCAGTTAGCAGCAGGCAGTTTACAGTGGGCAGTTAATAACTGCAAACTGCGAACAGGCAACTGCAAACTGACAAAACGTTCTTTGACATATTGGAAGAAGTAAATTGAAAGAAGACAACAGTATAGAGGACTGCTGTGACTCGGAAGATGAAGGAAAAAAGGAAAAGGAAAGAGACTTCGGTCTTGATTCTTGGCTCTTGAATCTTGATTCTGAAGATGCAGCAAGAATCAAAAAGCATACCATACGAGCAAAAGGCGTATGAGTAGAAGAAAGTAAGAAAGGGTACACGGGGGATGCCTTGGCTCTCAGAGGCGATGAAGGACGTGATAAGCTGCGATAAGCCGCGGGGATCAGCAAATATGAATTGATCCGCGGATTTCCGAATGGGGAAACCTAACTATTTGAAGAATAGTTGCATAAATGCGCGAACGTGCTGAACTGAAACATCTAAGTAAGCATAGGAAGAGAAAACAACAGTGATTTCCAGAGTAGTGGCGAGCGAAATGGAAGAAGCCCAAACCTATTATGTTACGGCATAATGGGGGTTATAGGACCACAACATGATAACTAAAGAGAACCGGAACGGGGTGGGAAACCCGGCCATAGAGCATGAGAGCTGCGTACGGGTAATTGATAGTAGGATAGTGGGATCCTGAGTACCGCGAGGTCGGAGACGCCTTGTGGGAATTTGCCGGCACCATCCGGTAAGGCTAAATACTCCTGAGAGACCGATAGTGAACCAGTACCGTGAGGGAAAGGTGAAAAGAACCCCGAACAGGGGAGTGAAATAGAACCTGAAACCGTGTACTTACAAGCGGTCGGAGCCCTAGCAATGGGGTGACGGCGTGCCTTTTGCATAATGAGCCTACGAGTTACTCTTCATTGGCAAGGTTAAGTGTTTAAGACACGCAGCCGAAGCGAAAGCGAGTCTGAAAAGGGCGCATAGTCAGTGGAGGTAGACGCGAAACCTTGTGATCTACCCATGGACAGGTTGAAGGTGCCGTAACAGGTACTGGAGGACCGAACCGATAAACGTTGAAAAGTTTCCGGATGATCTGTGGGTAGGGGTGAAAGGCTAATCAAACTGGGAAATAGCTCGTACTCCCCGAAATGTTTTTAGGAACAGCCTGGCGGTTGAGTTAATAAGAGGTAGAGCTACTAATTGGGTGCGGGGGAGTCAAATCCTACCAAATCCAGATAAACTCCGAATGCTTATTAATATACGCTGGAGTGAGGCTCTGGGTGCTAAGGTCCAGGGCCGAGAGGGAAAGAACCCAGACCATCAGCTAAGGTCCCCAAATTACCGCTAAGTTGAACTAACGAGGTCCGATTGCACAGACAGCTAGGATGTTGGCTTGGAAGCAGCCATTCATTTAAAGAGTGCGTAACAGCTCACTAGTCGAGCGATCGGGCATGGATAATAAACGGGCATCAAGCGGTATACCGAAGCTATGGATTACATAGAAATATGTACTGGTAGGGGAGCATTCTATTGCCGGTGAAGCAGATACGTAAGTTACTGTGGAGGTTATAGAAAAGCAAATGTAGGCATAAGTAACGATAAGGCGGGAGAGAAACCCGCCCACCGAAAGACTAAGGTTTCCTGATCAACGCTAATCGGATCAGGGTTAGTCGGGGCCTAAGGTGAAGCCGAAGGGCGTAGCCGATGGACAACTGGTTAATATTCCAGTACTATTTATAATTGCGATGCGGTGACGGAGCAGTGACACTGACGCGAACTGACGGAATAGTTCGTTAAAGGCCGTAGGTATAGGAGAGGTAGTAAAGTACGCCACTCTTGCTGAAAGCTGATAGTACCTTGAGCCTTCGGGTAAGGGGATAGTTCAGGTAATCATACTTCCAAGAAAACCCGCTAAGCTTCAGATTATGAATACCCGTACCGTAAACCGACACAGGTAGTCGAGGAGAGAATCCTAAGGTGCTCGAGTGAATCATGGCTAAGGAACTCGGCAAAATGGCCCTGTAACTTCGGGAGAAGGGGCGCTTCAGCAATGAAGCCGCAGTGAAAAGGCCCAGGCGACTGTTTAACAAAAACACATGGCTATGCAAAATCGAAAGATGACGTATATGGCCTGACACCTGCCCGGTGCTGGAAGGTTAAGAGGGGATGTTAGGAGCAATTCGAAGCATTGAATCGAAGCCCCAGTAAACGGCGGCCGTAACTATAACGGTCCTAAGGTAGCGAAATTCCTTGTCGGGTAAGTTCCGACCTGCACGAATGGTGTAACGATCTGGGCGCTGTCTCAGCCATGAGCTCGGTGAAATTGTGGTATCGGTGAAGACGCCGGTTACCCGCAACGGGACGGAAAGACCCCATGCACCTTCACTACAACTTAACATTGAAATCGGCTACAGGATGTGTAGGATAGGTGGGAGACTGTGATCTGGCTTCGCTAGGAGTCAGTTAGTCAACGTTGAAATACCACCCTTTCTGTATCTGGTGTCTAACCCCGCAAAGCGGGGGACATTGTTTGGCGGGTAGTTTGACTGGGGTGGTCGCCTCCAAAAAGGTAACGGAGGCTTTCAAAGGTAAGCTCAATACGCTTGGTAACCGTATGTGGAGTGCAATAGCATAAGCTTGCTTGACTGTGAGACAGACAAGTCGATCAGGGTCGAAAGACGGATATAGTGATCCGGTGGTTCTGCATGGAAGGGCCATCGCTCAAAGGATAAAAGGTACGCTGGGGATAACAGGCTGATCTCCCCCAAGAGCTCATATCGACGGGGAGGTTTGGCACCTCGATGTCGGCTCGTCACATCCTGGGGCTGGAGAAGGTCCCAAGGGTTGAGCTGTTCGCTCATTAAAGTGGCACGCGAGCTGGGTTCAGAACGTCGCGAGACAGTTCGGTCCCTATCTGTTGTGGGCGCAGGAAGTTTGAGTGGGGCTGACCTTAGTACGAGAGGACCGGGTTGGACCAACCACTGGTGAATCTGTTATGGCGCCAGCTGTATTGCAGAGTAGCTACGTTGGGAATAGATAAGCGCTGAAAGCATCTAAGTGCGAAACTAGCCACAAGATGAGACTTCCATTGAGGGTCGTAGCAGACTACTACGTTGATAGGTTACAGGTATAAAGGTGGTGACATCATAGCCGAGTAATACTAATCGCCCGAAGCTTTCTCATAGCAGGTAATAATAGTGGTTGATAGCGAATGGATCATAGTTCATAGCAATATGTGCCATCAACCATGAACTATCAACCATGAACTAACTAATATTGTTGTTTTCTCAATTCATTTGCTTCTTTCAATTATTGTCATTGTTTACAGTTAGGTGAACAGCATGCAGGGAACTGCACACTGCGAACTCAAAACTGCAAACTAAAAATATTCAGGTGCCTATATCGGCGGTGTCCACCTCTTCCCATTCCGAACAGAGAAGTTAAGCCCGCCAGAGCCGATGGTACTGCAGTAAAATGTGGGAGAGTAGGTCGGTGCCAAATCTTAAAGTAAAGCCTCGTGAGTAATCATGGGGCTTTCTTGTTTTTAAGACTTTCCATTACCTGCCGTCATCAATCAGCTACTACTACCTTTAAATTTCACAGTAAAAACAAACCCGGATGATAATCTGTTCAACTTGCAGATTATCAATCCTATGAAGACCAATTATTTTATACTTTTCGCCTGCCTGATGGCAGCTAAAAGTTACGCTCAACATATTCGCCCTGCCGCAAATGACACTTTGCCGCAGCCGTACGCAACACAATCGGTAAATAAATTCAGCGACGTGATCGGTTGGGGAAATGGCGTAACGCCTGTAGCGCCCGCGGGTTTTAAAGTGAGCAAATTTGCTGATGGTTTTGATAATCCGCGATGGATCTACATCACGCCAAATGGCGATATCCTGGTCGCCGAAACTAACAGTGCAACCAGTATCATCAAAAAAGTTGGCGGAACCGTACTTGGCGCCAGCAAAGCAGATAACCTGAGCGGCAGCGCTAACCGGATAACGCTGTTGCGCCAAAATGCTTCGGGAAAGATCGTTTTACGGCATACTTTTTTATCTAATTTAAATCAGCCATTTGGTATGTTAGTTATGGGCAAATATTTTTATGTTGCCAACACCGATGGGATTATACGCTACCCTTACAAAGTTGGGCAAACCAGTATTACAGCACCCGGTAAAAGAATAATGAACCTCCCCGCCGGGAAGTATAACCGGCATTGGACACGTAATATTATTGCTAACCCGGAAGGAAACAAGATCATGGTGGCAGTAGGCTCGGGCAGCAATGTAGGCGAAGATGGTTTAAAGAATGAAATTCTGAGAGCAGACATTTTGGAAATTAACCCGGACGGCAACCATATGCATGTTTATGCAGGCGGTTTACGTAATCCGGTGGGCATAGGCTGGGCGCCCGGAACGCATACTTTGTGGGCAGCCGTCAATGAGCGGGACTACCTGGGTGACGAACTAGTGCCCGATTATTTAACGAGCGTGAAGGAACATGGATTTTATGGCTGGCCCTATGTTTATTACGGGCAACATCCAGACCCGCGGGTAAGAGATAAACGGCCGGATTTTGTTAAAAACACCATTGTACCAGACATCGACCTCGGTTCACATACGGCGTCATTGGGCCTGGCTTTTTATACAAAAAGTGCTTTTCCGGCTAAGTATCACGACGGCGCATTTGTTGCGCAGCATGGTTCATACAACAGGTCGCAATTATCGGGCTATAAAGTGCTTTTTGTTCCGTTTAGGAACGGCAAGCCTGCGGGTAAACCCGAAGATTTTTTAACGGGCTTCATCGCCGATAGAAAGAGCAGAAAGGTACATGGCCGCCCGGTTGGCGTATTTGAAACGCCTGCAGGCGATCTGCTGGTAACCGACGATATCAGCAACACCATCTGGAAAGTTAGCGTTCAGTAAGTTGTGTAGAATATACTAATGAAGCAACTGCACGTATTTAATGCTGGCTGCAGCTACCATGAACCATGAACTATGATCCATGAACTAAATCACTAATTACGAATTCTTGCTAATATACTCATCCGTAAACTGGGCGATATACCTGTCCACATTGTTGCGGATTTCTTCAAGGTCGCGGTTTTCCAGCTTGGCCAAGATCTGCATTAGCAGGATATTGTTTATTTTATTATAGGCATAGGTTGAAGCTGCGTTACTTAAAAGTTTGGCGTTCAGGTCAATTACGCGGGCTAACTGTTCAGCCTTTTTATCGTTTTCTATGGTATCGTTCATGGTGGTAATATTAAAATAGCTTAACAAATTATTCGAAAGATGGTTTATCCAGGAATTGTCCTGCAAATAAAAACAATTACTGCCGATATTTTAATAAATTATTGCAAAACCTAAATTTAACCACTCCCTCACAAATTTGATACCATCGCGCATCCTTCAAATAAGAATATATCCTGTAAATTAGCCAAAGCTTACCCTGGTTCAACCTCTTATAAATTATATATTCCTGCTGATGAAAAAACTTGCCGCCTTTGCATTTCTATTCGTATTAACCCAGTTAATTTGTTTTGGGAAACAATCATCGGCCCCCAAAAACAACGGTGACGGACGTTCGGTTTATCAACAGAAACCTGAAGACCCGGATGCTGTTTATTTTACTCCCGCTAACTTTAATATTACTGCCAATGGAAAAACAGACATATCGGATGCGCTTCAGAATGCAATAACTGCAGTAAAAACGAAATTCAATTTTGGCATCATATTTATACCAGAAGGGAAATACCTCATTTCAAAAACCATATTTATACCACAGGCCATTAGGCTGATCGGCTATGGGAAAAACCGCCCTGAAATTATATTGGCGAAAAACTCGCCTGGCTTCCAAATACCCGATACCACCGACAAGGGTAAAGCAAAGTATATGTTCTGGTTTGTGAGCAGCCTGGCAAAACCGGGCGAGCCTGTGCATGATGCAGGGGCAGGAACCTTTTACAGCGCACTAAGTAATATCAACCTAAAAATTGAGGATGGCAACCCGGCTGCTGTGGCCTTACGCGCCCATTTCGCGCAGCATAGTTTTATTGCCCATGCCGATATCAACATTGGTAGAGGCAAAGCGGGCGTATTTGATGTGGGGAATGAAATGCATGATGTGCGCTTTTTCGGCGGTCAATACGGCATTTATACTACCAAGCCATCGCCTGGCTGGCAGTTTATGATGGTGGATACTTATTTTGAAGGTCAGCACGAAGCCGCTATCAAAACACAGGAAGCGGGCCTGACTATTGTACGTTTGCAAGCAAAAAATGTACCGACGGTGATCAGCATCAACCCAAACTACCACGAGAAATTATTTATGGAGAATTGCCGGTTTGATAAAGTTACCGGTCCTGCGATAATTATCAGTAACGACGATAACGCAGTTAACCAGATCAGCCTGCGCAACATTGATTGCCGGGATGTACCGGTACTCGCAAGCTATAGGCGAAGCGGCAAACAAACCAAGGGAGCCGGACAAATCTATCACGTAAAAAACTTTATTTATGGCCTACAGATGGACAGCCCGAGCGCCGACCCTGTTTATAAAACCATACTGGATCTGCAACCATCAGCTGTGTTTCCGGAACCTGTCAAAAAAGATATTCCCGATTTGCCCGAAGTAAGCACGTGGGTAAATATTCAAACGCTGGGTGCCAAAGGAGACGATACTACCGACAATACACAGGTCATTCAAAATGCTATTGATAAATACCAGACCATCTATTTCCCGCAGGGCTGGTACCGGGTAAGCGAAACCATCAAACTAAAGCCAAATACGGTATTGATAGGTTTGAACCCGATCGCTACCCAGCTTATTATCCCTAATAACACACCGGCATTCGGTGGTTTTGGCGGACCTAAGGCCCTTCTGGAAACGGCCGAAGGCGGTGCGAATATAGTGACCGGGATAGGCCTTTCAACCAATGCCGATAACCCGCGGGCGGTGGCTTGTAAGTGGATGTCGGGTGAAAATTCTTATTTAAATGATGTAAAATTTATTGGCGGGCACGGCGGTATGCAAAAGCCGGGGACTGCACCCAAGCCCGGAATATACAACAGGGGCTATAATGGTGTTGATCCATCATGGGACACCCAATACTGGAGCCTTTGGATCACCAATGGCGGCGGCGGGACTTTTATGAATATCTGGTCGGCCAATACATTTGCCGCGGCTGGTGTTTACATTTCCAATACCGTTACGCCGAGCCATATTTATGCGCTTTCGGTTGAACACCATGTACGCAATGAGGTGCGGTTTAACAAGGTGGCTAATTTTAATATTTATGCCTTGCAACTGGAAGAAGAAAGCCGCGAAAGTACTGAATGCCAGCCCATGGAGTTGGAGAATTGCAGCGACATGGTTTTTGCCAATTTGTACATGTTCAGGGTGATACGGGTGAATAAACCGGCGCCGTATTCCATCCGCAGCTGGGCCAACAAAAACATCGAGTTTTTAAATGTGCACAATTACAGCCAGATAAAATATACCACCACCAATCCTTTGTATGATGTGAATACCGACACGGAGGTGCGGCCATGGGAGTTCGCGCGATTGTTTATTGGCGATAGGGCCAACGCTGGTCAACCAACCGGGCAGGTTAACAAACTGGCCTCGGGTTTTGAATTTGCCGAGGGTTCGTGTTCTGACAGTAAAGGCAATGTTTATTTTTGCGAACAGCGCATGCGGCGCATTTATAAGTGGGATGCTGCTACCCGCGGCATCAGTTTGCTGGCCGATTACCACTGGGAACCGTTATCCTTAGCCTGCGACAAGAACGATAGCCTGCTGGTGGTATTTAAATATCTGCCAAAACCCGGCTACCTGGTAAACGGCAAGCCTGAAGAGTTTAAAAACCCGCCCGATGCGGGTGGCACCTCTTTCAGCGGATGGGGTAATTCGGGTTTTGGAACGCTGGTTTATTCTATCAATACCGATAACCCGGACGAAACTATCCACTTACTAAAAAAAGCGCCGATGGGCAGTATCAACCCCGTTTATAAAGCTTTGTACCCTGCCCACCGCTGGCGCGATTATCATGATTTTAACAATATAACCGTTGCCCGCGACCAGGAATGCTGGGTAGCACCGGATGGCGTTACCATTATCCCGGTAGCCTATGATCTCGCCCGGTCGTCGGCACTGGCAACTGCCTGGCCCGGCAAACCGGCATACATTGGGGATGAATATGATAAACGGACGGTGAGCGTAGATGCCGACCTGCAGGGCTATGTATCCAACCTGAAATACTTTGCCGAACGGGGTGAGTTTGGTGCCATAACCGACAAACAAGGTACCGTTTACATTGCCGATGGGCAGGTATATGTTTACGATAGCACCGGCAAAGAAATAAAAGTGATCAAAGTGCCAGAGCGGCCAACATCCTTAACTTTTGGCGGTAAGGATGGGAAAACGTTGTTTGTTACAGGGCATGGCGGGTTGTATGAGGTGGGGACAGAGTGAGTGTTATTGTAATAAAAATGGATCCTGACGATTGTCCCAAAAAAATAAAAGATGTACTGAAGTAGCTGTAACCCGATAAAACAATGAAGTTTGTTTACTGATCAAACCAATTCTAACGTTTTTGTCAAACGGTGTTGCTTTAAACATATAGGGATATTCTGCAATAAGATCGATTATTTTTTCTGCCTTTAAGGCAAATTTGTCTGCCGAATTGGTGCCGAATTTAGTGTTAATAAAATTATAAACTGAATCTAACGTTTCCTTGGCGCGCGGCGTATAGTAGATTATTAAACTCATTTAATGGTCAGCATATCCTTAATCCCTTTGTACGGAATGAGTTTTCCTTCGTCGGCTTGCTTCAATGATTCTTTCACGCCGTTTATCACATGTTCAGGATATACGTCGCCTTTCTGTTCAAAGGTGATCTTCATGGCCTTCATAACTGCTTTTAAAGCGGTTAGTTGCTCCTTATTCGCGGGGTAAACTATCAAAGCGTCCATACACAAATATAGTAATTTCAATATAAAAGGATAGGATAGTAGCTTACATATCTTTAATTTTTATCCTATTTCCCCGCGGCCCAAAATAGCGCATTTGTCACCAGCGTAGTATAATTATCATCCTTAAATAATTCGGGGAAATGGCCCATGGCGATGTAAATATTGCGGGCTTTTACATGATTGTTTGTCCATATTACCGGGTGATCGCCCATTTTTTTATCTTTCGGAGGATCGTACGTTGACTCATCAATACTGGCCAGTACATGAACGTTAGGGCGCGGACTTTTATCATATAGGTACCATTCATCTTTAGTAGTGAAAGTTTGCAGCACGCCTTTCATAACCGGGTGGCTTTTATCTTCAACCGTAAGCATGGCCGATGTGCCGCCGGGTAAATAGTCCTTAAACATAATGCCGCCCATAAACCCGGAATACCATTGCCACATGGGGTAATTATCAAATACGCCCAGCAAAGTGGGGTGATGAAAACCGACCCAGCCGCCTTTGCCGTTTTCGATATAATCCGCAAACGCGGCTTGCGCTTCGGCGCTCCAGGGGTATGGCGGATAATTCAGTTGGATAAACAATTGGTAATTGGCTAAAAATGCCTTGGTTATGGGTTTGGTGTCGGTGATATAATCAATGGTGAAATTACTGTCCACAGCCAGTTTGTTGAGCCATATTTTAGCGGCTTCGGTAAAAAGTACGTGACCTCCGCCGATTTCGGCTATGGCTATTGCTCGAAAACGAGGATGCGCGGTCTGGGCTTTAGTGTTGTAGCTTACCAGGATTAACAATAAACCGAAGCACCAGTGGAATAAATTCTTTTTCATATATTTTTTCTTTTTTGTCATGCTGAACGCAGTGAAGCATCTTCTGCGCCTTGTACGCCGGGGACTGGTCAGTTCGGGAAGATCCTTCACTGCGTTCAGCGTGCCAAATTTATTTAGGGTTCTTTAATGACACACGTCCACCATTTAAATACGCACTGAATTTAACTATATTTATCGCTGCCTTACAGTGTTTAATATCTCATAATATTAAGCATTTGATCTAAATTATTAAACCTTGAAAACTATGCTGAAGAAAATATTCTTTGTTTTGCTCATCCTGCTTCCTTTTGCCGGTGTCGCCCAAAACAATACCGGGATACCCATCCCCATGAAAAAAAGGATTGTCTTTTATGATAAAAACTTCCCGGTTGAAGGTGGATTTATCAGACATGAGTTTTTGACAGCCGCGACAAAATGGTTTAAAAATACATTTCCGGGTAATACCGAATCCTTTCACATTGGTGCATCCGGCGAGATCAATTGTACAGGCATTTTTAAAATTAACACCGGCCCCACCGGCGATTATTACAAGCTAAGATTTAAATTAGAGATCACATCAAACGATACCGGCTATACCATAAAGGCATATAATTTTTACGAAAACTCGAATATAAGAGGGAAATCGCACGAATATTCAAAAATAGAATACCGCTGGTGGGACTACCGGCAGGGCAAACCGTGGTCGGCAGAAGATAAAGCGCTTTTTAAAGGTTTGGATTCAGATATGACAGCAATGTTTAAGTCGTTTGGAAATGATCCTTCAATAATAAAATCGGCCAGGGGTATGCATATACCAAAATTCAAAGTGCTTGCCTTTTTCTCAACCAATGTAGAGGACGACCATGTTGATTTTGCTTACGATGCCATAAAATTCTATAAAAAAATGGCCGACCAAAAAGGATTTGCATTTGATACCACATCCAACTGGGAAAACCTGAATGACGCCAATTTGGCAAAATATAAAGAGGTGATCTGGCTCAACGAGTTTCCGCACAACGAGGCCGAACGGCGGTCATTTGAGAAATTCATGGATGGGGGCGGCTCGTGGCTGGGTTTCCATGTGTCCGGTTATAATGATAAGGATACGCATTGGCCATGGTTTGTAAGGTTTATGGGCGGCGCCGTTTTTTACAACAACAACTGGCCGCCGTTGCCGGCAAAAATGATCGTGGATGATAATAAACACCCGGTAACCAAACACCTGCCCAAAACATACATG
>Ga0206909_1047_pt1 | contig 26930 bp, 24 predicted proteins | sample Alteio_BWOrgHeat_76_FD_152943 | JGI IMG/M metagenome (GOLD analysis project Ga0206909, IMG submission 152943) | Enriched cells from forest soil in Barre Woods Harvard Forest LTER site, Petersham, Massachusetts, United States -... | ecosystem: Environmental > Terrestrial > Soil > Temperate forest >...
AGTTGGGCGACTAATTGTGAAAGTAAATCTTTATCAGTCACCCCGTCTTTCATTAACGCTTCTATTTGCATTTTATGTCCATGAAATGATTTCGCATTAGTCTCTTTAAAAGCATATTCCTGTTGCAATCTTTTGTACTGACTTTGTTGCTTGCTTGCATAACTTGCCAACCATATTGTTGGAATGAAAAATGGCAAATCTTTCAAAAGAGAAATAAGAGCTTCATCAAGTGTTTGTTTGGTATGACTTACAAATTGAAAATAAATTAATACGATACTAAGACCAGTCATAATGATCATTATTATAATAAATATCCACGACCATAACTCAAGCGGCTTCTTATAGCTTAATTTTTGGATTTGATATGCTTCAGCTAAACCGGTACTTGTTGCTCCTGGTAATAAACCTTCAATTTCATTAAACTGAGCATTGAACTTTGTGTTTTGTTCCGATAAAAACTCCGCGATCTTAATTTTCAAATCTTCGGTTTCTTGAAGGTAGCCTTTAGCAATTACCCCATCTTCATCTGTCTTCCCAAATATCTTTTCGTGTGCGGTTTCAATTTCTGTTTGAAGACTTTTGGACTTCGAACTTAATAGGTTATAAGCGGTGAGATTTGATAAGATTTCGTCTTTACTTTTATTGATTTCTATTTCCCACTGAATTGTGTTTTTTTGAATTATTTCGATCGCGGCTTTTTGCGTTTCAATATTTGCTACGAAATCACCAATCTTTTTATCGTTATCAATAGATGTACGTTGCTTGGCTTCAAGATCGGCAACAACTGTCGCTGCTGACTCTTTTAAAACTTTAATTTCGTCATTAATATCGTTAATGCTTTTTACAGTTGTATCGCTTAAAATCGTTATTGCGTCTTGAAAACTATTTATTTTGTTTATGGCGGCGTTCTTTTGAAGATCAATCTCGGATTGAATATCTGAAATATTCAATATTGTTGAATCTTTCAGCGCCGCCAGATCGATGTTGATCTTTTTTAGGTCTTCAATGTTTGAGGAAAGCAAGGCTAATTCTTCTTTACCTTTAATAATCTCAGCATCCGTTCTTATGGGTTGCCCACTTGTAACCGAAATATATGTTTCCTTAACAAAGAACTTTATTCTAGAAATATCTTTTAGCAATGAATTAAATTCAGCCGGTTTAATATTTTCAAACCCTTTGTGAAGCTCTTTACCTATTCTTTCAAATAATTCAGACAACTCTCTTTTTAAAATGATGGTTTCAAAATAATCGTCATATTCCTTAAGTGAAATCAATAATGCATTACTTTGTGTCAGGCTATCCGTTATCAATGCCTTCGATATTCCCGGGAATCCTTTTAAATCATTTTCATCAGGGAATAATTCATTGATTGTTTCAATCAAGTGAGTTAACTTTTGTTTTGTTTGTTCCATAATTTATATCTGATATGGATTAAATAAAAAAGCGAGTCTTTTATTTATATGTGGTTTATAAAGGTTGTGAAAGGTGTTAGCTAACAGCTTTTAAATATACAAAAATTTAATCGGTTAGTTCATTGTCAACGGTTTATACCCATTAAATGAAAAAGCTCCCGGACATCCCGCGAGCTCAATTAATAAAACGATAGGTTATTTCCTACAAAAAATGATCAAAAGTATCGCTCCTGATGCCTAACCTCAGTGTTTCCAAAGGGATTACCTCTGCCGGTGCGATATTGCCCAGGTTCACGTTCGCGCCGATGAGTTTAATAAACCAAACCTGTTGCGCTTTTTGAGGCGCCTCCCAAATGATGGTTTCTGCCGGGATCTGCGTTAAGATCTCGTCAACCAGCCCCTGCCGTACTTCTCCTGAATCCCGGTAAATACCTACGTTGCCGCTTTCGCGGGCTTCGGCAATTACTTTCCAGGCGCCCGCCTCAATTTCAGCATTCATTAACTTGATCCACTTATATGGCGCAAATATTTTCTGCACATCCTTTGAGCCCACTTCGGATATCACCGTAACCTGCTGACTTAGCTTGCGGATGTATTCGCATTTCACATCATGTTCTATCTCGATGGAACCGTCCGAAACCTCCACGTGCTCCATTTTATATTTATCCAGGATGCGGCAATAGTCATCAAACTGGTTCCGTACAATAAAAGCTTCAAACAATGTGCCGCCGAAGTAAACGGGGATGCCCGCAGCGCGATAGATGTCCAGTTTTTCCTGCAGTTTGGGCGTAACAAAAGAGGTTGCCCAGCCCAGTTTAACAATGTCGGTATGCGTACCCGCAACTTCTATAAAATCTTCTACCTGCCTTAAACTAAGCCCTTTGTCCATAACCATTGTTATGCCGCTGTTTCGGGGTTTAACAGCACGCTCCGGAAGGTTATTCATCTCGTAATTCATAAATTCATGTTAGTTATAGACTATAACTAAAAGTTTTAATGGCAGCAAAGGTCATGAAAAAAGCCGGAAATTTGAAACAAAATTTCCGGCTTTTTTCGGTTGATTAAGTTAAACTATGTTGATTAGGTGAATGGTTGCTTTCCATAATTACTCACTCAATCAACTTAATCGACCACTCACTTATTTAGTATACCTATTAATAATATCCACAATCACTTTGTTTTTTTGCAATTGAGGCAGATAATCAAACAGGATATAATGTTTTTCCGGGTCGGAGGCCAGGGCTAGTTCTAAATGGCTTAAGGCTTCATTGTATTCGCCTTTGGCAAATAAATAGGCCACCATCCGGTAATAAAGCTCTGCCGCGTCGGGGTTGTTTTTTATGGCTTGTGCTATTACTTCAATCGCATCAACCAGGCGTTGCTGTTCGTATAAAATAGACGAATAATCCAGCCAGGCATCCACATCGATAGGGTTAAGTTCAACCACCTTTTCGTACGCTTTTTCGGCTTCTTCCATGTGGCCCAGCTTATATTCGGCATCGGCTATGGCAAACCAGTAATCGGCATTGGCAATATCCAGATCGAGCGCTTTTTTGTAAAAATGCAGCGCCTCAAAATAACGTTCTTCAAAATCAAGCGTAACGCCTATCCCAAACCAGGCATCCGCCAGCTTAGGGTCCATCTTAACCGATTTTTTATAAAAAGCGCGCGCATCGTCCATCTGTTCCAGCTTTTCGTAGCATTCGCCGATCGCGCAATAAGTATCAGCGTTTGGCTGTTCGTACTCAAACGTATGGCGGTAAACCTCTATCGCGTCAGCATATTTCTCTAGGTTAACCAGTGCATTACCTTTGTTAAAATAGGCCGATGCGAAGTTGTCCTTTATCAATATGGCGTAGTCGTAAGCATCGATGGCTTTTTCAAACAAACTCAATTTTGTAAAAGCATTACCCAGGTTATACCAGGCCGCGTAGCTATAAGGTTCGTTATCGATATATTGCTGATAAAACAGCACACTCTCCTGCTGGTTGTCCAGTACGTCGTAGCAAAAAGCCAGTTCGTACAGGGCATCCTGGTTTTCCATATTTTGCTTTAAGCAAAGCTTAAGGTAAGTGATGGAAGTTTCGTAATCGCCCATGTTTTGGTATACATAGGCTATATGCAGCAACACCTCGTCGGTATCTTCGGCAAGGTCGAGCGCTTTTTCATAGTTTTCCAGGGCTTCGCCGTAACGTTCCATACTTTCGTACAGGTTACCGCGAATGATATAGATGTCCGGATCGGAGGCTTCCAGCATGGCGGCTTTCTCCAGCGCGGCAAATGCGCCTGACACGTTATTGGTCACTACTAAAAGCTGGGCTTGTTTGATCAAAAAAACTGCAGCAAAAGGATGCTGGTTTCGGGCATACTCAGCTACTTGCAGTGCTTTAGGCGGGTCGTTCTTTTCGATATAATAGTCGATTATGTTCTCAAACGCCTGGGCATCAAAAAAGTACTGGTCTTGATTTCGGATCATTTCCTCGTACCGTTCTACCGAGAACTTTGCATCTTCGGCAGAACCAAATTCAAATTCTTCTTCCATTCAATTTTGTTTCAGAACATATACGGTTAAGCTCTTTAAACTCGCTCTATTGAACTTAACCCGAGATTAAATTACAAGTATTAAACATCCATACTACAAATTAGTTATCAACATTCAAACATTGTCAACAGGATTATTTACAACATCCTGATAATTAATGCAAATGATTTTGCCGGCAAAGCGAGAGTTGATATAAATTGCCTTAAAGATTTTTACCTTTGGCAAAAGTAACTAATATGACCTTTAATATCCCGGATATTCTGAATCGTTTACATATAAACGACACAAATGATGCTTTTAGTACCGGAAGCACATGGGGCAGCAGCCCGCAAGCCGCAACAAAAGATATTGTATCGCCCGTTGACGGAAAAAAAATCGCCACCGTAAAAATCGCCACCGCCGATAACTATAACCAGGTTGTTGAGCAAGCTGCCAAAGCATTTGTCAACTGGCGCAAAGTGCCCGCCCCTAAGCGTGGCGAAATTGTGCGCGAAATTGGCAACGCGCTGCGCAATAAAAAAGAGGACCTTGGCAAACTGGTAAGCTACGAAATGGGCAAAAGCCTGCAGGAAGGCTATGGCGAAGTACAGGAAATGATTGACATTGCCGATTTTGCGGTTGGCCTAAGCCGCCAGTTATACGGGCTAACCATGCACTCTGAGCGGCCGAGCCACCGGATGTATGAGCAGTATCATCCATTGGGCATCGTCGGCGTAATTTCAGCATTTAATTTCCCGGTTGCGGTTTGGAGCTGGAACGCCATGCTGGCCTGGGTTTGCGGGGATGTTTGTATTTGGAAGCCATCTGAAAAGACTCCCCTAACTGCCATAGCCTGCCAGCATATTGCACAGGAAGTTTTTAAAAAGCATAATGTTGAAGAAGGCGTTAGCTGCCTGGTAATAGGTGACAGGGAGGTTGGCGAATTAATGTCGAACGATAACCGGGTGCCATTGGTGTCTGCCACCGGCTCCACCCGGATGGGTAAGGCGGTTGGCGCGGCAGTTGGTGCAAGGCTGGGCAGAAGTTTACTGGAGCTTGGCGGCAACAATGCCATCATCATCAGCGAAAATGCAGACCTGGATATGTCGCTTATTGGCGCCGTATTTGGCGCGGTGGGTACCGCAGGGCAGCGCTGCACCAGCACCCGCAGGCTCATCATTCACGAAAGTGTTTATGATAGCTTTAAGCAAAAACTGGTAAAGGCCTATGGGCAAATAAAAATTGGCAACCCGCTGGATGAAAACAACCACATGGGTCCGCTGATTGACAAAGATGCGGTGAGCCTTTATCTTAATTCGATAGAGAAATGCAAAGCCGAAGGCGGGCATTTTGCAGTTGAAGGCGGCAAACTGGAAGGTGAAAATTATGCATCGGGCTGTTATGTAAAGCCATGCATTGCCGAAGTGGAAAACCATTTCACCATTGTTCAGCATGAAACTTTTGCGCCGATATTGTACCTTATTAAATATAAAACGCTGGATGAAGCCATCGCTTTGCAAAATGGTGTGCCGCAAGGTTTGTCGTCATCCATCATGACAAATAATTTGCGCGAGGCAGAACAATTTTTAGCCTGCGGCGGTTCTGACTGCGGCATAGCAAATGTAAATATAGGCACATCGGGCGCCGAGATCGGCGGAGCATTCGGCGGCGAAAAAGAAACCGGCGGCGGCCGCGAATCCGGATCAGATGCCTGGAAAGTGTACATGCGGCGCCAAACCAATACTATTAATTATTCAAAAACGTTACCCTTGGCGCAAGGGATCAAGTTTGAGTTGGATTAAGTTGGAAATGTTGTAAGGGTTGCAAAGGTTAGAATTGAACTTTTACTACCCTGCAACAACTACAACCATTACAACTTTTTACAACCATTACAACTAACAAACATGCATAAACTAAAAAATTACGCTCTCGGCACTATGTTATGCGGGGCGCTGCTCTTCAGCCTGAACACTTTTGCACAGCCTGCGGTAAAAACGGAACCTGATCCGCCAAAAAACTGGCACCAGATGGATTTGAAAGCGGATGGCTTTTACGGTGTGAGCCTCGGACAGGCCTACCAGTTTTTAAAAGGTAAAAAAAGCAAAACGGTGATAGTGACCACTATCGACAGCGGTATTGACACCACGCAAAACGACCTGAAAAGTATTTTATGGCTAAACCCCAGTAAAAATGATCCCCAGGTTGGCGATATGCACGGCTGGGATTTTTTGGGCGGTAAAGATGGTAAGGTGGATTATACCGAGACTACCGAAGAGGTGCGGCAATATTATAAACTGAAAGATAAATACACAGGCACCACCACTGCGCCTGCCGGACAGGAAAAAGAATATGCCAATTGGCAGCATGTAAAAACGGTTTACGATACCAGCTACAACAAGGCGCAGGCCGAGATCAAGGACCTGAGCATGGAGGTTAACGTGCTGTCGGCTACCAATTTTTACATAAAAAGGGAACTGAAATTAGGCGCGAACCAAACTTTTGATAAAGCAGCCCTCGACAAAATAACCACTACCAACGATACCATAGTGCAAAGCAAAACGGTTTGGCAATCGGTGTTTACCCAGATTGGCGAAAGCACTGACAATGCAAAGGTGCTGAAGGACCTGACCGAATATTACGCCAAACAAAACAATACCGTAAACCCCGACCTTGATGCCAGGGCGAAAATTGTTGGCGATGACCCGGATGTAAATGATGGCAAGCCTTATGGCAACAACATTTTAAAAACACCCGACTGCTCGCATGGAACAGGCGTTGCCGGCCTGATAGGCGCGGTACGCGGCAATGGCTATGGAATTGACGGTATTGCGGATAATGTGCGCATTATGTCGATAAAGGCGGTGCCTAACGGCGATGAATACGATAAGGATATTGCCAACGCCATCCGTTTTGCGGTTGACCACGGCGCCAAGGTGGTGAACATGAGTTTCGGCAAAAAGCTGTCGCCGCATAAGGATTGGGTCGACGCGGCCTTTGAATATGCCGCCGCGCACGATGTGCTGCTGGTAATGGCGTCGGGCAACGATGGCAAGGATATGGATGCGGCCCCGGAATTTCCGAACCGCAATTACCTGGATGGCACCAAAACCGATAATGTGATCAATGTAGGCGCATCCGGCCCTAAACTGGGCGAAAACCTGGCTGCCGATTTTAGCAATTATGGTAAAAACAGTGTCGATATTTTTTCGCCGGGTGTAAAAGTTACCTCGATAGATATGGATGCCGAATTTAATACGGCCGATGGCACCAGTTTTTCGGCGCCTATTGTAACCGGCATTGCTGCATTGATCCGGGAGTATTACCCCCAGCTTACGGCAAGCCAGGTTAAGCAAGCCATTTTAGAATCAGCAACCCCTTTAACCGGCACCATGGTGGTAAAACCTGGTGATAAAACCCAAAAAGTTGATTTCGCCAGCCTTTCAAAAACCGGCGGCATCGTAAATGCTTACAGGGCATTGAGGATCGCTTCGGAAATGAAGGGGGAAAGGAAGGAGTAGGTGAAAGTTTGCAGTTTGAGTTGGCAGTTACGCGGAAATTTACGAAGTTTTCGAAACTTCGTAAATTTGCTTTTTGCGATAAGCAAGCTTAGTGTGAATATAAAGGAGGATTTAAATAGCTGGCGCTATCTAATTGCTGTATTTTATTAGTTATGATTGTGAAGCTATTTTAAAGGCTATGAAATTCTTTCTATTTACATTTTTTCTACTCATCTCTTGTTTTGGGCTTCATGCTCAGTCGCTAAATTGCGAGAAATTTAGAAATGGGAAATTCAAGTCAACAGTTAATGGGCACACGGCAATCATTGAACGCTTTGGTTCTACTCAAAAAGAATATTTCATCAATTTAAAAGATTCGTTGAAAATGTCTTTTGACGTCAAATGGCTGGAAGATTGTACTTATACTTTAACCCCAACTAAAGAATCATTTGCAAAATATCCACGACTTCCAAAAAATGCAATCATTACAGTTAAAATAACCAATACAACCACAAACTCTTACACACAAAGTTCAACCTCAAACTTTGTCGATAAAACAATAGTAAGTGAGGTTATTAAGACACAATAATCAGTCAAGAAGAAGGCTTTAGATTACGAGATGTGAGATGTGAGACAAACATTCCTCTCTCAAATCTCATATCTCAAGTCTCAAATCTATTACAAATTGCAAATCACACATCATTGATTATATTTGCGTTCGCAAAAAAGCATTTAATACAACGATGAGAGAAATACAATTCAGAGAAGCGCTTCGGGAAGCAATGAACGAAGAAATGCGCAAGGATGACACGATATACCTGATGGGTGAAGAAGTTGCCCAATATAATGGCGCTTACAAGGTTAGCCAGGGCATGCTTGATGAGTTTGGCGAGAAAAGAGTGATCGACACGCCCATCTCTGAATGCGGTTTTGCCGGTATCGGTATCGGCTCGGCAATGAATGGTTTAAAACCGATCATCGAGTTCATGACCTTTAACTTTTCGCTGGTAGCTATCGACCAGATCATCAACGGCGCGGCCAAAATTATGTCGATGAGCGGCGGGCAGTTCTCTGTTCCTATCGTTTTCCGCGGCCCTACCGGTAATGCAGGGATGCTTAGCTCGCAGCACAGCCAGTGTTTCGAAAACTGGTATGCCAACTGCCCGGGCTTAAAGGTGGTTGTACCTTCAAACCCGTACGATGCAAAAGGCTTATTAAAATCATGTATCATTGATCCCGATCCGGTTATTTTTATGGAGTCGGAACTGATGTACGGTGATAAAGGCGAAGTTCCTGAAGAAACGTATTATATCCCGTTGGGTAAAGCCAATGTAACCAAAGAAGGTACAGACGTTACCCTTGTTGGCTTTGGCAAGATTATGAAAGTGGTTAACGCCGCTGCTGCCGAACTGGAAAAAGAAGGCATCCATGCTGAAGTGATCGACCTGCGCACCGTACGCCCGATCGATTATGATACTGTGATCGCCTCGGTTAAAAAAACAAACCGTTTGGTAATTGTTGAAGAAAGCTGGCCGTTGGGCTCCATCGCAACTGAAGTTGCCTTTAAAGTGCAGAAGGACGCTTTTGATTACCTTGATGCACCGGTACTGCGCATTATGGGCGGCGACGTGCCATTGCCATATGCACCAACATTGATTCAGGAATACCTTCCAAACCCCGAAAGAGTGATCAAAGCGGTTAAGGAAGTGATGTACGTTACTAAGTAAGTTGTAATGGTTGTAAGAGTTGTAATGGTTTAACTTTTACAACCACTACAACTTTTGTAACTTATTCCAACTTAAAATATAAACCTGCTAAACAAAATAGCGGGTTTTTTTATTACTTTACGCTTTTAAACTGCCTGTTATGAAAATGTTTGCTTTTAAACCGATATATGGTAGGTCAATTGCGTTGACCGGGATAATTTGCCTGCTTTGCTTGAGCGCAATGGCGCAAACACCTGCTAAAAAACCTGTTGCCGCAAAACCGGTTGCTGGTGTAGTGGTTGCAAAACCGACCGCTGCGGCTAAATCAGTACCAGCGATTATTGATGCCTTTTTTAAAAAATATAAAGAAAAAGGCGCCGACACGGCTATCGACTACCTTTTTGGCACCAATAAGTTGCTGGCAAACCTGCCGCAGCTTACGGTGTTGAAAAAGAAACTGGATTCGTTGCAGCAGTCGGCAGGCAAATATGTTGGGCATGAGTTGATCGTGCAGAAAAGCTCGTCGCCAAGCTTGTTTTTGTACAGCTACCTGGTAAAGTTCGAAAATCAGCCCTACCGATTTACTTTTATGTTTTACAAGCCGCAAAACGAATGGGAACTTTACCGTTTTAAATATGACGACCAAATGGACGCAGAATTAGAGGAAGCGGGAAAGATCAATAATAAACACCCGTAGAGACACGATACGACTCTCTTTCCTGCAATCCTTCAGCATCTCAGATTGAGTGAGACGCAAAATATTGCGTCTCTACATTCCTCGATATAAATCATATTGGGAAATTCATTTAATATCCCTAATTTTAAAAACCAATATAAACTCCGGTGCGCATTTATCGCGCCTTGCGGGCTTATTTAGCATTACCAAAAAATTATCTAATCATTATGACTAAAAAAATGATCCTGAACGGCTGTCGCCTGGTTGCAGGCTGCGCGCTTGTGGTGCTGTGCCTGAGTGCTTCTTCTTCGAGAAATTCAACAAACAAAAGAATTTCGAACACGACCGTTAAAATTAAACCGGCAACGACCGACAGTGGCTGGCGGCAGCTCTTTAATGGTAAAAACCTTGATGGCTGGAAACAGGTTGGTCCGGGCAGCCGGTATGTGGAGAATGGTTTAACGGGCAGTCACGGCGGAATGGGCCTGTGCTACTGGACGAAAGAAAAGTTTGGCGATTGTGTGATCCGGATCGTTTACAAAATGCAAAAGGAAAATAGCAACTCCGGATTTTTTATCCGCATACCTATTGAACCGCGTGAAGCATGGATGCCTGTATATTATGGCTACGAGGTGCAGATCGACAACCATCCTGAAACTTCAGGCGAGGACGACTATCATATTACGGGTGCTTTGTATTCCATATCCAAACCACACGCAAAACCGGGCCGTCCTGGCCCGCAGTGGAACGTGATGGAAATCACGCTCGACGGTCCGCGTACCCTGGTTAAAGTAAACGGCGAACTGGTAACCGATTATACCGAAGGAGATCCAGCGCCCGAACGCAAATTTGATTACGAGCCTTTCCGCGGCTTACGCCCAAATTATGGCTACATCGGTTTGCAAAACCACGGCGATAATGATGTGGTGTTTTTTAAGACCGTTGAAGTAAGGCCTCTTCACCTCCAATAATCTGCATCGACATGGAAAAAAACAACAACAAGACCAACAAAAATACCATAAGCCGGAGTGAGTTCATCAAAAAGACTGCCCTGGCGACTGCAGGGTTTTACATCGTGCCCCGCTTTGTGCTCGGCGGAAAGGGCTATACCGCGCCAAGCGATAAGTTATACATAGCTGCAGTAGGCACGGGCGGCGAAGCTGAAAATGATATTCATCATTTTGCCACCGCGCCTAAAAAGAATGCCGAGATCGCTTTTTTATGCGATGTGGACGAGCGCCCGGGTATGCAGCGGCAAAAGCAATTTCCCAAGGCTAAGTTTTATCATGACTGGCGTGAAATGTTTGATAAAGAACACAAGAAATTCGATGCTGTAACGGTTGCCATACCCGATCATAACCACGCTATTGTTGGCCATAGCGCCATGCAGCTTAAAAAGCATTTGTACCTGCAGAAACCATTAACACATGATATTTATGAGGCCCGGGTGTTAACCGAAGCCGCCAAAAAATACCAGGTGGTAACCCAAATGGGCGACCAGGGTGCATCCTGCGACGGCATGCGCACCATGCGCGAGTGGTTTGAAGCAGGGCTGATCGGCGACATCGAAAAGGTTTATTGCTGGACCGACCGCCCCGTTTGGCCACAGGGCATTTCATGGCCAACAGCAAAGCCACCAGTTCCCAAAGAACTGAAGTGGGACCTTTGGCTGGGTACGGCCAACTACGTGGATTATATTGATAACCTGGTGCCCTTTAACTGGCGCGGCTGGTGGCAGTTTGGTACCGGCGCACTCGGCGATATGGGCTGCCACATTATGGGGCCGCCATTTAAACTGCTGGAGTTGGGATATCCGACGGAAATATCGGGCAGTGCCAGCACGGTTTATACCGGTATTTTTAAAGAAGGGATCTTCCCGGAAAGCGGGCCGGTGAGCAGCCATATCAAGTTCAATTTCACCCTTAAAAACGGCAAACCGCTTGATCTGCATTGGATGGACGGCGGCATTACCCCGGAGCGTTTGGCCGAAATTGATCCAGATGTAAATATGAACGAGGCATTGGGCGATATCCCAAGCGAAAATGATTTTGAAGGTTGCACGCTCTTCATCGGCACCAAAGGAAAAGTATCCTGCGGCTGGGGCGGAAGCCATCCAAGGTTATTGCCGCTTTCATTAAACAAAGATGTACACGTCGCTGAAAAATATCCGCGTATTGAAGGCGGCATGGACGGGCACTGGTGGCAATGGGTTGATGCATCAATAGCCGGTTACGGTAAAATGGAAGTTGACTCGCCATTTGAAGGGTACGCCGGGCCGCTTACCGAAACGGTATTATTAGGCAACCTGTTATTGCGCAGTTTTGATATCCAGGAAAAGATAAAACGAAACGACCCCGTATACGGCAATATGGATGGCCTCAAATTCAGCGGACGATATGTGGGGCTGAAATGGGATGGCGCCAATATGCGGGTAACTAATTACGAGCCGGCCAACCAGTTTATCCGCCGTAATTACAGGGACGGGTGGGGTGATTTGAAATTATAACGGGCTATTTAGGGAGAGAAAAATCTCAAAACGCCAACTCCAGCAACACCGGGCAATGATCGGAGTGCCTTGCTTCGGGCAGTATTGCTGCGCGCTTGATGTTTTCTTCCAGGGCGGATGTAGCCATATTATAATCGATACGCCAGCCTAAGTTTTTAGCTCTCGAATTGGCGCGGAAACTCCACCACGTATAATTGTGCGGTTCCTTATTCATATGCCTGAATGTGTCAATGTACCCTGATTCAATAAAATTCTCCATCCATTCGCGCTCTTCGGGTAAAAAACCGGATGAGTTGGCATTTGATTTTGGGTTGTGGATATCAATAGGGCGGTGGCAGATATTATAATCGCCGGACACGACGAGCTTTGGGCACTGGGATTGCAACAGTTCGAGGTATCTGCCAAATTCATCCAGGAAGCGGTATTTAAAAGCCTGCCGGTCGTCACCGCTTGAACCGGACGGAAAGTAAACGCTCATTACAGAAACCTCGCCAAAATCAACCCGGATATTTCGTCCTTCGCGGTCGTAATCACTTATCCCGCAGCCATACTCAACGTGCTTTGGTGTTTTTTTGGTAAAGATAGCTGTGCCGCTATATCCTTTTTTTTCGGCGGGATACCAGTAATGCTCATAACCCAATTGCTCGACTAAATGCAAGTCTGTTAATACATCCGGCGTAGCTTTTATCTCCTGCAGGCAAACTACATCAGCATCTGTTGCCTGCAACCAGGCCAGCCAGTTTTTATTTATTGCAGATCGGATGCCGTTTACGTTGTAGGTGATTATTTTCATGCCCCCTGGCCTCCGCTATTTAGCGGAGGAATTCTAATGGTTTACTAAATTTAAGATCTTGAACCCTCAAGCTACCCCTTGCGCCACCGCTAAAGCTATGGCGGCACGCGGTTAGGGGGTTGGGGGGCTAAGTTTGTCTAATTGCTCGCACTCCTTCTTACTTAGCAACTCCATTGTCATTGGCACATCGCTAAGTGGCCTGTCGTTTTTATCCGTTTTTACAGCAGCGATACGGTCGATCATATCTATGCCGATCACTACCTCGCCGTAAACTGTATAATTTTGGTCGAGTTGTGGCGTACCACCAACTGAGCTGTAATAGTCGCGCTGCCAGGCGGGTATTTTGTGCCCGGCCATGCGCGGTGATTTTTCGAGGGTATCCATTTTGCCGTTGGAATAACGTTTCCCCTCAACAATGTAAAACTGGCAGCCGCTTGAGGCCTTTGCCGGGTTGTCATCGCGGGCGGCAGCAAGCACCCCCCGTTTGTGAAACAAACTGTCCCTGAATTCTGCCGGGACGGTATAGCCAACATCACCATTACCCAATTCGGCTCCGGGTTTTGCTTTGGTGGTGTCCTTTGAATCCGGGTCGCCGCCCTGGATCATAAAGTTTTGTATCACCCTGTGAAACAGCGTGCCGTTGTAAAAACCCTGCTTTACCAGTTTAATAAAGTTGTCGCGGTGTTTGGGCGTTTCGTTGTACAATCGGATAATGCATTCGCCATAGCTTGTTTTTACCCTTACATATTGGTTTTTTGGGCCGCCTGCAAACGCTGCCGACATGGTAAATACAGTTAATAGAAAGACAGATAAAATTTTCTTCATATTGGATATATTAAAAACAGTTAAACTCTACATGTGATCAAACCATTCAACTTAATCAACTTATTCAACCCACCCGATAGCTATCGGGTCAACCAATTTCCATTTCCTCAAAATAAGTAACTATCAACGACTTTATCATCATTTCCTGTTCAAGCAGGGTATAGTTCGGGATGGTTTTTACCAACTTCCAATGTGGCCAGCCGTCCTGGTCCAACCCTTCCAGTTCGTAAAAACCAAGCAGGCTAAACAATTTACAGGTAGCGATGTGCATCAATTCTTCCTTTTGCCTTTTACTGAATTTCTTAGGGCCTTTTCCCAATTCCTGTACGCCTATCAAAAACAGCATGACTTTTACATCAGGCTTTTCATTGTCGAACTCCTCAGCCATTCTTTGCTGCAATGCATTCCATTTCAAATTGATCTCCGAAGGCTTCATAGGGCAAATATAGGGGAGTTGATGGTTGATAGTTCATGGTTCATGGCGAAAACTGTCTACGGCAGTGATTTTTTCGATTTCTTGCAACAAAATAGGTGTTTTACTCATCAAATAGGACAAGAAAGTATTTTTTTGCTATGAACCATGAACTATCAACCATGAACCAAATAAAACTTAGTTGCATTTAACAAGATTGTTACAATTTGACATTATTTAAAAACTTTTATTAACTACTTTTGTTAAAAATTGTTAAAAAGGCTTTTACCGGTTTGAAAACGCATAAATATCATATTTTCTTTTCAAGAATATTGCTGATCTGTTTTATTGCAGGCCAGTTGATGGTATATGCGCATCAACACCCTGTATCAGCCGGCGAAGGTAAAGTATCTGAGAGCGCTAAAACATCTCCACACCAAATTTTAAAGGAAAAGTGCTATTTGTGTGATGTGATGCACCACAATGCAATGGATATTACCACCCAGATGTTCTCTAGCCCTATTACAGTCGCAGTGCATGTTTTTAAAAGCAATGAATATAGTTTCACGAGCATCCAGCTCATCCTATCCAGTGGCCGAGCCCCGCCGCTTCTCAATTTTTTAGTATAAAACTAAAAGTTAAAAACACCTTTATCGATACTATTTAAACGATTATTTTAATACCTGCGTCTTAAGTATGTATTAAGGTGTTTACCAAAGGATTTAGAAACGATGGTCTTATTTAGTTGACCTAAATAATCATCATTTTCAGACAATAATTCAATTAAACATATGAAACTCAACATAAGATTATTACTTCTTTCAGCTACGCTTTTTTTTACTTACTCAATTTCCTTCGCAATCCCGAAATCCGGACCGGAAGACGGGCCGATTGGAACATTGACAGGTACGGTAACTGATAAGGCTGACGGTAAACCAATTATAGCGGCCACTATTTCAATACCCGACATTAGAACAGGTACTATTACCGATGTGAACGGACATTATACGATAAATCACCTGCCAAAAGGCGTTTACCTGGTACAGGTAAGCTATTTAGGCTATGCGACTTTTAATCAAAGGATCGATTTTACAAAAACGACCACGTTAGATATTAAATTGCAGATTTCATCAATTGAAACCGGCGAGGTCGTTATTACGGGTGTAAGCAAGGCAACTGAAATAAAGAGGGACCCGGTACCCATGGTTGCAATAGGTAAAAATTACATAGATCAGCATTCGGCATCGGGCAATGTGATTGACGAAATAGCCAATTTACCCGGGGTAAGCGCGGTTACCACCGGGCCTAATATCTCAAAGCCTTTTATTCATGGTTTAGGGTACAACAGGGTTGTTACCGCCGAGGATGGCATTCGTCAGGAAGGTCAGCAGTGGGGAGACGAACACGGGATAGAGGTTGACCAAAACTCTATCGACCGGGTTGAAGTGATTAAAGGTCCCGCCAGCTTAACGTTTGGATCTGATGCCATTGGGGGTGTGGTAAACTTGATTACATCTCCGCCTGTTCCCGATGGAAAAATTTTAGGCTCGGTAAGCGAAGTGTATGGAACAAACAATGGGTTATTTAATAGTTCGTTCAGGCTGCAGGGCAATAATAACGGGTTTGTATGGGGAACACAGATTTCAGAAAAATTAGCGAAGGATTATCAAAACCCGCACGATGGACGAGACTATGCAACCAACTTCAACGAAAAGGACGCAAGGGTTGTAATAGGACTGAATAAATCGTGGGGATCAACCTATCTGAACGCATCATTATTCGATGACTTGCAAGCGATCCCCGATGGGAGTCGCGATTCGCTTACCCGTCAGTTTACGCAGCAGATCACTGATGCAGATGTTACGCGCACAATAGTTCCTGAATCGGTATTAAATTCATATGCCATACCGGTTCTACATCAGCATGTGCAACTTTATCGTATTTATGATAACAGCAATATAGTTTTAGGTAGCGGAAACCTTTTTGTAAACCTGGGCTATCAATACAGCCACAGAAGAGAGTTTACCCATCCCGAGGATGCGCTGACCCCGGGATTAAACCTGGAATTGCATACATATACCTATGATGTAAAGTATGATTTTGATATCGGAAAGGGTTATGAAACCACCTTTGGTGTTAATGGCATGGACCAAAATAACGCTTTGGGCTATGGTACAGATTTCCCTATCCCTGCGTATCACCAGTTTGATATAGGCCCGTTCTTTGTTGTGAAAAAGAGCTTTGGAAAATTAGACCTTTCAGGAGGGGCCAGGTATGATACCCGCTCATTCAGCGGTCAGGCAGCTTACCTTGATACCACTAATTCTTTTTATCCAAAACTTTATACCGGTCCAAATCCGTCGACAGCCCCTAACGTTACGCAGCAGTTTGCCGCGTTAAACAAAACCTTTTCGGGAGTATCGGGAAGCTTTGGGGCTACCTATAATTTTTCCGATCAATTTTTACTGAAAGGAAATATTGCACGTGGTTTCAGGGCGCCAAGCATCGCGGAACTTTCTGCCAATGGGGCCGACCCGGGATCGCAGATCTATCACGTTGGCAACAGCGATTTTAAACCGGAATTTAGCCTGCAGAGTGATTTGGGGGCTTTCCTTACTTTGCCAAACGTTTCGGCCAGTATTGAACTTTTTGACAATAGCATACAAAATTATATTTTCCAGGAACAATTATTGGATGCAAACGGAAATCCTCAACGCGTAAACCCTGACGGTTCGCCCAACCCTAACGGAATTTACAGCAAGTTCGGCTACGTTCAAAGTAAAGCAAGAATCGATGGGGGTGAGTTCTATCTGGACATTCATCCCTTGCCGTGGCTGCATTTCGAAAACTCCATGACTATAACATACGGTACAAACCTTGGCAATGGCGGCCGTGTGCCTGACAGCCTGAAGTATCTGCCTTTCATACCGCCGCTTCATACCCATTCAGAGCTCCGCGGTACGTTTGCAAAAGGTTTTGGAAGCTTTAAAAACGCATACGCATTTTTTGGGCTCGACCACTACAATGCCCAAGACCGCTTTTTTGCAGCCTATGGTACGGAGACTTATACCGCAGGATATAATTTGCTGAGTGCCGGCATAGGCGCTAACCTGGTAAATGCGGCCGGGAAGAAAGTGATAGAACTGTTTATTGAAGGAACAAACCTGGCTAACGTTAGTTACCAATCCAACATGAGCCGGCTAAAGTATTTTGACAATGCCGCTGTACCGGCAGGTGTTCAACCCGGTATGTTCAATATGGGTCGCAATATCAGCTTTAAAGTAGTGGTGCCATTTGACTTGTCGCCGCACGCAAAACCTACCCCTGGTTCGTAAACTTTAAGAGGCCCTGCTGAAACAACAGGGCCTCTTAATATTAAGTCGCATCTTTTAGTACATCAGGATAAAACATGAAGCCATTTTTGACAATAATATTATTGCTTTGCTTTACCATTAAAGCGATTGGGCAGAAAGCCTTGAATGATAGTGTGGGAGGGAAGGAACCTGTCGCGGTAGTTGAGCTTGGCGGAGCTGCTTCCCGGGGTATTACAGGCGGCGGATTAAGTTTCGGTTATAGCGCTGCGGTTGAAGTTACCCCAATAGAAAACTGGCTGGAACTTGAAATTGGCGTTACACCTACTTTTGGTACGCATTTGAGAGCATGGGATATAGACCTTTTGTTCAAGAAACCCTGGACATTCTCCTCAAAAGTTGAGTTTATGTTTGGGCTTGGTGTGGCACGGACTCATGCAAACGTTTATAGTGTAACAACAAATTCCTTTGGCGGAGAAATCGCATTGGATTTTATGTTTTGGCCCTCGGCGAAGCACAGGTTCGGCTGGTATCTCGAACCGTCTTACGAGTACGGCTTTGGTCAGGGGCATGAGCAATCTGTTGGCATGAGTGGTGGTCTGCTGGTTGCGATTCCATGAGGCTTCGTTAATCTGTATTACCTTTTATCGCTTCTGTTTTATTATGCTGTATTGATCAATAAGGTGGTGAGCTATATCTCCGATAAAGAGAAATATAGTATAACTAACCCATTTTGCTGTATTGTATAAATGCGATATGGAACTTCCGCTTACTTTTCCAAGCCATATCCCCGCAAACCAGGTACCTGTTACTGCAACAAAACAAACAAATACCTTTATGTAATTGCTTTTAATAACTGGCTGCAACATTGTCCACAATATAATGTACAGCATTGGTTGGCGAATCGCTTCGTGCCCCCCTACTGCACTCATCCAATAAATAAAAGATTGACCGATAAAACTGATACCATCAATAAATGAATGAACGATATTCATAAGTACAAATACTGTGAGGGTAATCCCTAAACTCATGTTCTTCAGATGAACACTGCAAGTGATTTTTCCAAGGTAATATCCCCCGTATAGGAGTGCAAGTATTACAAGTGGATTAGTGTAATGCTGTTCACTTTTTAATAATAAGAGAATTACAGCCGAAATAATACACACCGTTTTTGCGAAATAGAATCTTTCAGAAGCAAATAGTCGGGCAGTCATAGCCATGTTGTTTTAATGTTTGTTTTCAGAGATAATACCAATTTGAGTTATCAAGCCTGATTATATTTGGCCGGCAATTTTCACTAGCCGGGTGAAAGGCACCGGGCTTTTCAAACAGCCTTTTTAAAATCAATTAATTTAATGCCCGAGCCTTTGATCAGTTGAACAGCCCAACTGGTTATTACAATGCTGCCGATAATTCCGCTAAGTGAGTCCAGCCAGAATAAATGAAAAAATAAGCCGATGGTCAGCGCGAGAATGGCGGTCAGGCTGGTTAATCCATCGGCTAAAACATGCAGGTATGCTGCACGGATATTATGGTCGTGATGATCATGATCATGATGCAGCAACAGTGCGCTTATGCCGTTTACGACCAGGCCGATAGCGGCTACAACAATAGCCTCGCCAAATTTAATAGGTAAGGGATGGATCAATCGCCCGATGGATTCAAGCGCCATGATAATGGCAATGATCTGCAATACAATGGCGCTGGTGAAACCGGAAAGTGATAATAAACGGTCGCTTTGAAAAGAGATCTTTTGCGAACGGCCATATTTACGGGTAAAGAAATAGGCTGCCCAAGTTAATCCGATAGCAAATACATGGGTTGACATATGCCAGCCTTCCGCGGTTAAAGCCATTGAATTGCTGTAATAGCCGATGACAATTTCAAGTATCATGGTAATTACAGTTAAAATAACCACCCAGCGGGCCTGGCTTTCATGGTCGTGGGCTTTTACCCCGTCTTTAACCGCCTGTGGTTTGGTATCAATAGTATTTGTACTGTTGATACCGCTGTTATTTTTGTACTCATTTATCCAATCAACCTTGGTTTGAATCGGGCCTCTTTTTGAAAGGCTTTTATATGGGATGGCCACATAACCTATGTAAAAGAAACCCATCAGTTTGTCTTTTTCACCGAGGTCAAAATGTGCTTTGGCCTGTTCAAAGTAGGTGATTCCGGCGGTTGTCCAGTAGGAGCCTAAACCATAGGCAGTAACCGTTAAAAACATATTTTCTACTGCACAGGATACAGCTTGTATCTCCTCATTTTCCGGCAATACGCCCTGTTCGTTTCTTCGCATCCCAATAGAAATGACATGAGAGGCTAACATTGGGTATTCAAGCAATTTTTGATAACGCCCTTCATTATAATCCTCGCCGGCATATTCCTGGTAAATACCAGCTTGCAATTCGGCAAAATACCGGCGGCCCTCGCCTGAAAACACCTTAAAGCGCCATGGTTCGGTTTGCTTATGGTTTGGGGCCCGGTTAGCATTCTCCAGAATCTGCCATATCACCTCATCAGGTATCGCTTTTCCCTTTTCGTATTGCCGTGGATAAACGCTTCTCCGGTTAAGTATAATATCATTTAGCTGGTCAACATCATATTTGGGAACAACTGTGTTCATCTGCATACTGCTTGAATTTTCAAATTGTGAAGTTATCGTATCTGTAAAAAAGTTAACAGGTAAAAAACCGTTCTTTTTCGGTATATTAGCGCATGCAGGTTTTACAGGATATAGAGATTTCACTTCGCGCATTCCACCCATCTGTTTTTCAGCCGCACCGTCATCATTACTTTGAATTACTATACATTTTGGAAGGCACTGGGATTCATACAATTAATCATAATAATTATCCGTATCAAAAAGGCAACTTATTCTTATTAACTCCTGAAGATGTACACAGCTTTAAAACCGATGTAGAGACCCATTGTTGTATTATTGATTTTACAAAAGGACTCTTTTCAAAAAGACACCGCACGCACACTGATAGGGCAGAGATCAGTGAGTTTTTTGTGCGCATGGAATACATTTTCCATAATCACCAAAATTTGAAAGGGCATATAAGTATGGATGAACAGGAAGCAGAACTGACGGATATGCTCCTTATACAACTCATCCGGGAAAAAGAGCGAACTCAGGTTTATAGCAATATTATCGTCCAAAACATCGTTTTTTTACTGCTCAACATTATTGCAAGGGCTATACAAGAAAATACGGCGGCTAATTTGAGTACTAAAGGAAATAAAAATATCATTCACGGGATAACCAGCTATATCCAGCAAAATATTTACCAAAAAGATCAGCTTAAAATTGAAAGTTTAGCAAGGCAATTTAACAAAACATCGGATCACCTGAACAAGTGTTTTAAGCAGCAGACTGGGCTTACACTTAAAACTTATATTAGTCAATATAAACTACGATTGGTTGAATCACGATTGCGTTACAGCGACCTTAACATTTCAGAAATCGCTAATGAATTAGGATTTACGGACGAGAGTCATCTAAATAAGATGTTCAAAAATGCTTATGGCAAGACAGCCAAAGAATATCGAAAGAGCGTTGCCGGTCACTGATTTTAATAGCGAAAAAACAAGGCGCAGGTTAGAATATTTTTTGGTTTGATTAATAGTATCAGCTTTTGAATCATTCATGAGATTTGAAGCATCATTTGCTCACTAGCGGCGGCAACGAATACACCCGCTGGTTCCGCAAGTACCTGCGCAGGTTGGCCCGTATCATCATAATATATTCGTAATCGTTCATGTTGGTAGTGGTATAATAACCCGGCCTGTACCTGAACATAAATGAAGTTAGTTTCTGATCCTTTAACCCCGTTATCTTCCCCACAAACTCCCTGTTAAAGCGATAGTCGATCACGTTTTGCTGGTAGTCCTGCTGAATAATATCCCTCAACCTTGAGGCATTGCGGCCCTCGCGGCTAAAGGAATTCCAAAGTGCATCGATGCTTAAACCAGCGCCACCACTTGAAGGTGTCGACAGAAAATCATCGTAGGCAAGCGGCCCGTATATTTTCGTATAGTCGTTTTTTGTTGCTTCCAGTTTCTGGTCGGGGGTAAGGATGGAGTTGTGAACGGTAACCTCCCTGAGCTGAATCGCCAGGCGCACCATGTAAACAGCCAGCGCTCCCTTGTTTTGAACTTTAACCGTATCGGGATGAAAGTCCTGCCTGGTGAATACCAGCAGATCACCTTCCGAAGCCTTGATCTCAAACTCGCCTTTCAAGTTATCGTAAACGGCTATCCCGTTGGTAATATCGTGAATGTTTACGCTGGCAATACGGTCCTTATTTTCCGAATCAAAAACAATCCCTTCAATCGGTTTTTGCTGGGCAAAGACTTTAAAAGTAATGAACAAAAGAAAAATTAACAGCCGGGGTCGCATAATTATGTTAAAAGTAAACTTTCGGCTATTCTTTGTAAAGTTTTTAACAAAGTTTAACAGCCTTATTTCACTACCACCAAAACCTGGCCAATTTTTAAATTGGTCCCATCGAGGTTGTTTAATGATTTAAGATCGTCGACCGATAATCCAAAACGTTTGGAAATATTATATAGTGTATCCCCCTGTTTTACCGTGTAAGATTTTACATAAGTATTGGTATTTTGAAGCGTGGTGTCTTTTACCGGCGCGGCGCTATCCGGGTGTGTCGATACTACTATCGAATCGCCCTTTTTGGTTTCCACCGCACTGTGGCCCGTGGTATCGTATTGCTCAAGATTATATTTTTCGATAATGCCAATTAAAATGGAAGGGTAATTTGGGTTGGTAGCGTATCCGGCCTTTTTAAGGCCCCTGCACCATCCTTTGTAGTCCGTAATATCTAAACTAAATAACGGTGTATAATTTCTTCTTTTTAGAAATAAAGAGTGATCCCTGAACGAATCTTCCGCCTTATCATAAACCCTGAAACGATCGTTTTTGTTGTCATCATCCTTATAGTAAACCCTACCGGTCCAGTCGGGCGTACATTTTATGCCAAAGTGATTGTTGGCAACCCTTGCCAGTTCGCCGTTGCCGTTGCCCGATTCATAAAGGCCCTGCGCCAGCGTTATGCTTGCCGGCACGCCGTATAAGTTCATTTCCTGTATGGCAATTGCTTTGTACTTGTCGATATACTGAACTGTGGTAAGTGGGACATAGTCGTCGTTGCTCCCGCTGTTTTGTCGTCGTACGGCTGTGTTGTTTTGCCGTGCGGCTTTGTTTGAAACAGTTTTTTTATGCGCTGAACACGAAGTGAATACAGCGAGCCCTAAAAATAGATAGATTGTTTTCCTCATCATTGTAAATACCAAATCACCGGCATAATCATATGCTGCCAATTGTTCTGTAATACGTACGTTTAACGAATTAGGTTATAGTCTTCCCGAAGATCCATCGGCTTCTGAGTGAGAGAATGGCAGATTCTTCAATTATTTTGAGCCAATTGATCAGGATTTTGTGGCTTTTCATCAAACAAGTACAGGTGGTACTTATCGATAATATCCAGCACATATTTAGACCATTTGCGATCGTGTGCATACCCGTGTTTTTGAATGCCGTGCGCCCAGCCCTGGTAGTCGAAATGGGTAAACTTGTCCGACAGGCCGCTAAACTCGTTCCGCTCCGTCATGATCCGGGCAAAATCCTGGAAAGAATCATAAACAGACTCATAACGTTTATAAGCAGTAGAGACTTTTTTATTATGCTTGTTGTAATACACTATATGACCGCCGCCTTTTACGCCGAATTGGTTGTTTAAATTTTTAGCCAGTGCGCTGTTGCCGCAACCTGATTCGTGCATGGCAACTCCTAATACAATGCTTGCCGGTACCCCTGTTTCGTGCATGATGCGAATGGCATCTTCCTTAAATTGATCAATATAGGATTGGGGGGTGTTTTTTTGGGCCGATGCCATTAAAAATGGCGCCAGCAGCAATGTAACCAGTAAGAGTTTCTTCATAATTTACTTTTTTCTGATGACCAATAGCCCATCGCGCACCGGGAGAATGATTTTTTCAACCCTTGTGTCTGCAGCTATTTGATCATTGAGTTTGCGGATAACCTGCGTATCGGCGTCTTTTTCTTCGCCATACACCTTTCCTTTCCACAATACATTATCAATTATTATTAATCCTCCGGACCTTACTTTGTCAAATACGAGTTGAAAGTAAGTATAATTATTCTTTTTATCCGCATCAATAAAAACAATGTCGAAGCCGTTATACGGCATATCGCCTATTATTTGTTGTGCGTCGCCAAAATGAAGCTTTATTTTTTTACTAACATTTGTTGATCCGAAGTGTGCATTCAGCATTTCCTCCAATTCGCGGTTAACCTCTATCGTGTGGATAATGCCATCTTCTACCAGACCCTCGGCAAGGCAAATCGTTGCATAGCCGGTAAAAGTTCCTACCTCCAGGATGAGTTTTGGCTGCATTAATTTGCTGAAAAAGCTCAATACCCTGCCCTGGTAGTGCCCCGAAAGCATGTGCGGGCGCAGCACTTTTAAGTAAGTTTCGCGGTTGATGTTTTGCAGCCACTGAGGCTCCTCATCGCAATGATCATCCAGGTATGTCTGCAGGTCATGGGGTAGAATGTCCATGGGCGCAAAGGTAGACCACAGATTTTAATGATTAAAGGATTTCACTGATTTTTTTGGCAATCGACTGAATACCAATATGGTTTTTTGAGAAAGGGTTACATAAAACCCCGCTTTTTGACAACTTTTTGCTCCACAGCGATTTTAAATTTGGTGTATTTTGATGGTGTGACCAATGTTTTTGAGGGGCCTTTCCACGCCCAAAAAAAACCAATCAACTTAATCCAACTCAATCAACCCAATCAACTCAAAAAACTAATCATACCTATGCCGCTCCAGGTCGTAATCCGACTGCGCCGAGATGATCTTTTTTTGTTTTTCAATATCTTCTTCAAGATGGTGGTCGTACACGCTGTCGGTAACCGTAATATTGCGTTCTTTTTCCCGCTCGGCATAATGTATGTCCGCGTCGTAGAGTTTTGACACTGCGACATCATATGGCCCTTTGGGCGACATGAGTTTAACGAATACCGGCAGGCATTCAAATAAAATAAACAGGAAACTGATAAATGTTTCGGCGAGATAAGTATCCAGGTCGCGGGTGCCGTCTTCGTTATAAGCCAATTGCCCCAACGCCCAGTTGCGGTCCGAAAATCCGGCAACGTTCGAAAGACTGTCCAGCTGGTGGTCGTTAAACAAGCGTATCGTATTCAATCCCTCATAATCTTTGCGTGCCCCCAGGTACTGGTCCATTTTTTCCTGGTCTTCGGTAACCGTTTTTAAGCGGTCTTCTTTTTCCTGCAGGATCTGCTGTTTTTGTTTGGCATAAATGCCATAACCCACTATGCCCGATGTTTGGTTGGTTTTATCGCCAAAAACTTCCTGGTTCAGCTCGTACCGCGAATGGTTGATGTCTTTTTCTAACGAATCTTTTTCTTTTTTCAGGTCGGAATTTTTACCGAGTTCCATGCCATATTTCTCAGTATAGGTTTTTTGCAGGGTGTCAATTTTGCGGTGCTGTCCTTTTAAATAGGCGGATTTTAGTTTCTGGCGGATCTCTTTGTCAAATATTTTAAGCTCCAATGGGCGCGAGATCACTATCCCGATCATGATAGCCAGTAAAATCCGCGGCGAAGCTTGTAAGATCTGTTGGTTGGTGGTGCCCTGTTTATCAATGCTGGATACAATGTAGCGGTCCATATTAAAAATGGCCGTGCCCCATATCAATCCAAACAAAATGGCAAACACTACTGCAACCGGGTTGCCTGCAAAAACGAAATACATGGCGTAACCGCCAGAAAGTGCTGCAAATAATGCAGTGAAAAATATAGTCGCCCCAATGCCTACATATTTATTATGCTCGATGGGGTATTTTTTTAAAGTGCCAATATGTGCTCCCGAACAGAACCAAAAAAAGCGGGTTATTTTCTTCATTAATAAAATTTAACTTTGCCCATAAAATATATATAAAACGCACTTAGCCATTGTTTGTTACAAACGGCAGACCGAAATATTGTTACATAGATTTAACTTTGAAAATATTTTATATTTGACCATGCAAGAAATAACTGTACAGGACCTTAAAGAAAAAAAAGATAAGGGCGAAGATTTTCAATTAATAGATGTAAGGGAAGACTTTGAATACGAAATGTCGAACCTTGGCGGTACGCTGATACCGCTTGGGGGCATATTAATTGAATCGGACAAAATTGACAGAACAAAACCTGTTGTAGTAATGTGCCGCAGCGGCAAACGCAGCGCGGCTGCAATAATGCAGCTGGAGCAGCAGGGTTTTACAAACCTGGTAAACCTTAAAGGCGGCATTTTGGCCTGGGCGGATGAGATAGACCCTACACTTAACGTATACTAAGCCATGTGGAAAAAGGCTATACCTAATACGCTGTACACGGTTGCAATTGTTGTATGCCTGGTATGGGGTTATCAATACGGAATTGAGGGGCACAATTATGTGTTTTTAGCGGGCGCTGTGTTATTAATAGGTATATTTGTTTACCTCAAGATAAAGATCCTGAAGGATATTAAAAACACACTCAAAAAACCATAACCCCTTAATTTATGCTTATTGCAGTTTTAGGTATCATTATACTTATAGTAAGTATTGTGATGAAGCGCTCGCCCGAACCAGGCAGCCATTTCGCCGGTATTGTACGCACGGTAGGTATCATTGTTGTCGTTTTAGGCTTAGCCACCTCGTCGGTTAAGCAGATTGACCCGGGCAAAGTTGGCGTACAGGTGATTTTTGGAAAAGTCCAAAACGATGTGCTTGAAAGCGGTCTACACGTCATAAATCCTGCGGTTGAGGTTACCACATTCAGCGTTCAAACCGAAAACTATACGATGAGCGCAAAGGACAGCGAAGGTGCGGTGCAGGGCGACGATGCCATACGCGTGCTTTCATCGGACGGGTTGGAAGTAACCATCGATCTTTCCGTTCTGTACCGTTTGAACCCGGCGAAAGCGCCATTTATTTTACAAAACATAGGTGTTGATTACGAAAACAAGATCGTTAGGCCGGTTACCCGTACCGCCATCCGCGATAACGCCGTAAATTACCAGGCTGTCGACCTTTATTCAACCAAGCGCGAAGAATTCCAGGCGAAGATCAACCAAACCATCACCGCTAATTTTGCAAAGAACGGACTCGAAGTTCAGCAAATATTGGTGCGCAATATTTCGCTGCCGACATCAGTAAAAGCAAGTATTGAATC
>Ga0206909_1048_pt1 | contig 26795 bp, 17 predicted proteins | sample Alteio_BWOrgHeat_76_FD_152943 | JGI IMG/M metagenome (GOLD analysis project Ga0206909, IMG submission 152943) | Enriched cells from forest soil in Barre Woods Harvard Forest LTER site, Petersham, Massachusetts, United States -... | ecosystem: Environmental > Terrestrial > Soil > Temperate forest >...
GCAGAAGTTTTATGGAACCGCAAAAATTGACAGATGATTTTGGAGAAGTGGTGATGAGCGGCATTCATACTTATGGCGAAACAGTGCATCTTTTTATTGAAAGAAAAAATTACAAAGGTGCGTTCATGCCCGGATTCAGGGAATGGAAAACGCCGCATTATAATCCTTCGGATACCGGTTTGCAATATGTTGATCATTGCGTTGGAAATGTTGGCTGGAACCAAATGGAACCTTGGGTAAAATTTTATGAAAAAGTAATGGGCTTCAGGAATATTTTATCTTTTGATGATAACGATATTTCTACAGAATATTCTGCGCTGATGAGCAAAGTAATGAGCAATGGCAATGGTTTCGTGAAGTTTCCGATCAACGAACCTGCTGAAGGAAAAAAGAAAAGCCAGGTGGAAGAATATCTTGATTTTTACGACGGCGAAGGTTGCCAGCATGTAGCGCTCGCAACAAAAGATATTGTAAAAACTGTAACAGATTTAAGAAATCGCGGCGTAGAATTTTTACCAATTCCAGAAAGCTATTATAAAGATCTATTAAACCGTGTAGGGCATATTGATGAAGATATTTCTCCGTTGCAGGAACTCGGCATTTTGGTTGACAGAGATGATGAAGGATATCTTTTACAGATCTTTACAAAACCCGTGGAAGACAGGCCCACATTGTTTTTCGAGATCATTCAGCGCAAGGGCGCTAAGAGTTTTGGCAAGGGAAATTTTAAAGCGCTTTTTGAAAGCATCGAACGCGAACAGGAAATGAGAGGGAATTTGTGATGTGCAAAAATAATTAAGTATTTAGACTCGATTTTTTTTCAGGAAAAGATGGAGGCTTCATTGTTTGCATCTTTTTTATATACGAAAAAAATCAATGCCAACCTTTAAAGCAGCTTTAATTATATGCACGAATTAAAAATCACAAAATTTTGCCTTTTTTAAGAACTATTTAGTTAATATCTTTGTGTCTGATAATAAAACATTTGTACCCCGATGAACAAAACAATTACCTTGCTATTGGCATTGATAGTGTCTGTAGCATCGTCTGCCCAATCTTCTTTTATAGATGTGCAGAAAAATAACTCCCGTTTTGCCACCGCTCTGAAAGAGAAAGAAGATACGCTTGAAAAACAGTTTGCAGCAGCCGGTCTGCAATGGCCTCCCAAAGAAATCTATTTGCGATCATTCAAGTACGACAGCCAGATGGAAGTTTGGGTACGCAACAATGACAATGAACAATTCAAACTCTTTAAGACCTATCATGTTTGCGCGCTTGCAGGTAGCATGGGGCCAAAACGCATAGAAGGTGATTATCAGGTACCCGAAGGTTTTTATTACATCAATCGATTTGACCCGCACAGCGAATACCATTTTGCGCTTGGCATCAATTATCCGAATATCTCAGACAAAATATTGAGTGATTCTTACAATCCGGGCGAAGGCATTTACATACATGGCAGTTGCGTTACTGTCGGTTGCATCCCGATGATGGATGACCCGATTGAAGAAATTTATATCCTTGCCGCAAATGCAAAAAGCAACGGGCAGGATTTTATTCCCGTTCATATTTTTCCCGTACGCTATGACAATCCGAAAAGCATGGATTTTTTTAACCGCACCACGAAAGATGACCAGGACCTTCAGCAATTTGCAGACCGCTTGAAACAGGTGTACGATTATTTTGATGAACACAAAAAACTACCCTTGATTTCTGTGGATAAAAAAGGCACGTATATTATTATGTAATTTTTGAAAGATAAATAAAAGATAATATATTTGTCGGATGTTTGAGACGACTCTCAGCAAAGTGGAAACTAACACCATTCGAAAAAAGAAGAAACTTTCCACCCCCAGCATTATTCTCATTGCCTTCAGCCTTCTTGCGCTGATTGTAATTGTTGTTATCACAACGATCAGCACACAAAATTTTTCTCTGCTCAATTCATCGGTTGACAAGGTTGACAACGCTTCAAAGAACAAAGGCCTTTTTGAAGATGTGAACAATGAATTATTGCTTGCAGAAAATCAATACCGGGTTTTCCTCTACGACCGTGATACTTCAGCAAGAAGTGCTTTTACGACACATCTTAAAAATGTCGTTACAGATATTGACAGTTTAAAAAATTCTGCAGATACCAACCTTGTAAAAAGTGCTGTCGGCGATATTCAGCATAAATTGAACCTCGAAGAATCGTTGAACTATCTGCAGTTGTTGTCAGATTCTTTGCTGTACAATATGGCTGTGCATGTTGAAGATGATCATAAAGAACCGCCTGCCATTAAAATTGAGCGGATGCACAACAATTTCCTGCGCGATTTTTATCGTTCATCAATAGATACAGTTCTTTTTAAACAGCGCGTCGCAAAGCGCACTTTCTTTCAAAAGGTAGGCGCTCTTTTTTCAAACAAGAGCGAGAAAGATTCTTTCAACGTCAATTATGCAAAGGGCAAAACCAACAAATCTTCCACTTCAAGTGTTGACAGCACTGAAAGCATTGCCGACTCACTCATCAACCAGTTATCGACCAAGATCAGAAATTATTATCAGGAATCTGTAAATACACAACTGCAGTTCAGAAACAATATTGCTGAAAAAGAAAAGCAGCTTGCACTCGTGAATATCTCGCTGCTAAATAAGATCAGCACCATTTTCAAAGGCATCGAGGACGAAGATGTAACAGCATTGAACGGTGCAATAGCGCAAGGCAAAAGCGATATAACAAGATCAAAGCAAAACCTGAAGGACATCGCAATTTTTTCATTGCTGTTCATCGCTCTTCTGATTGCTTTGCTTATCAGAAACCTGCGCAGAAATATTGTTTATGAAAAAGACATTATTGATGCAAAAGATAAAGCTGAGAACCTTTCGCTGATGAAAGGCCGTTTCCTCAGCAACATGAGCCACGAGATACGATCGCCGCTCACAAGTATCATCGGTTTTACAGAACAGATAGAAAAACAAAATCTGTACGAAGGCAATAAAAAATATATCACCGCCATACAAAAGGCATCAGATCATTTGCGCAAACTGGTAAATGATATATTGGATTTTTCAAAACTTGAAGCAGGAAAATTGATCGTAGCAGAAGAACCATTCAGCCCCAAAAAGGCCATTGAAGAAGTTGCTTATTCGATGATGATATCAGCAAATAAAAAGAACCTGCAACTCAACATCAATACGAGATTTGACGAAAACACAATTCTCTCGGGCGATAAACTCCGGCTCAATCAGATCTTATATAACCTCATCAGCAATGCCATTAAATTCACTAACAAAGGAAGAGTGGATGTATCTGCAGGCATCACAAAAATAAATGAGAACGAAAGCAATTTATCCATTGTGGTCGAAGACACAGGTATTGGCATTCCAAAAAATCAGCTTGATACCATCTTTGAAGAATTCGCACAGCTTAACACACAAAGTGCGGCACATGAAACACCATTGAACCGCGGAACCGGGCTCGGGCTTTCCATTTGCAAAATGCTTGTAGAGCTTCAGCATGGAACCATTACCGTTGACAGTACACAACGAATCGGTTCGTCATTTTATGTGATGCTGCCTTACAAGAATTCTACAAAAGAGGCATTGGACGAGGCAACAAAATATTTTGAAGCCGAAAAAGAAAATGCAAATATTCTGAAGAGCAAGATCCTGATCGTGGAAGATAACGATCTAAACAATATGCTGCTCTCAGGCATTTTTGAAAGCAATAAAATTCCTTTTGATATAGTAACAGACGGTGATGAAGCGCTCAAGGTCTTCAATAAAAATAATTACAGCCTTGTTATAACAGACATCTTTATTCCGGGGCTTTCGGGCATTGACCTTGCAAAGAATATCCGCAAGAACCGTGACGTCACAAAAGCGCACAAACCAATACTGGCATTCACTTCCAACGTATTGAAAGAAGATATCGATCTGTATTACAAAGCAGGCATGACAGACTACATCAGCAAACCGACCACTGAAAAAGATCTATTAGACAAGGTGAAAAAATATTTGTAGAAATGCTGTGGATCTTTCGGCAATCATTGATTGACTTTTATTTCTAACGATACAAGATCTGCACAGTCTCCATAGTTTTTTGTGTAAGCAAAACTGATTTTTCTTCAATCATTTTTTCCAGCAATTCATTTGTAAAATGACGGATGGTCAATAAACTCAACCCCTTCTCTACCTGCACATCAAAAATATCACTTGCAGTAACTGCAAGCTGATCGATCTTATCACTTTTATCATCAAGACAAATTTGCAAACTGATCGCACCTGTTTGAATGAGGTTTGGTTTTATTTTCAACTCACCAAAAATTTTATACAATTCACTCATCGGTTTTTCACCAACAAAAGAAAAATCTTTGCTCCGCAAATGCATCAGCACCTGCGCTTCCTTTATAATAATAACCGGTGGAAGATGTTTGATCTGTTTTTTGTGAATGATCGTTCCGGGTAAAGTTGCGTCAAGAAAACATTTTACATGAAGCGGAATTCCCTTATTCTGCAAGGGTTTGATGGTTTTCGGGTGAATGACCTGCGCACCGTAATATGCCATTTCTATTACTTCATCAAAACTCAGTTCGCTGATCAGTTGCGCATCAGGAAAGGCTTTTGGATCGGCATTCATTACGCCTGCCACATCTTTCCAGATCGTCAGGCTTTCTGCATTTAAAAGGTTGGCAAAAATGGCTGCTGTAAAATCGCTGCCTTCGCGGCCGAGCGTGGTACTTTCATTTTCGTCGGTGCTACCGATGAAACCTTGAGTAAGAAATATATTTGTTGACAGTTGAACGTTGACAGACTTTAATTCATCACCTGTTTTGAATTGTTCGTTGCCTGTGATTTTCGATTCTGTCATCTGACACCTGACAACTGACACCTTCTCTTCTGTCACTTTCCAATCAACCGTTGCTTCGCGAAAATTATTGTCGGTGCGAATAATATCGCGCACATCAAGCCATGTATTTTTTATTGCTGCTTCTTTTAAATAATGGCTTACAATGCAGGTGCTCAGCAGTTCTCCAACGCAAACGATCTGATCGTAATAATAATCAAAGGGCTTTACAGGCTTGTCGTGCAGCAGCCATTCCACTTCAGTGAAAAAAGCGGAAAGCTGCTCCAAACATTTGTTGAAATGTGTGACGAGCAAATATTTTGCAGTGGTGATATGCTGTTTTTTTATTCCTTCAAACAATTGCAATGCCTCATCTTTTTTGCCTGTGAAAAAAGCTTCGGCCACTTTTTCAAGTGCATTGGTCGTTTTGCCCATCGCAGAAATGATCACAACCAATTTTTCCTTTTCATAGGATCTTATTATTTCTCCCGTATTTTTAATTCTGTCAATGCTATTAACACTTGCGCCGCCGAATTTGAAAACTTTCATGCCAAACTTTTGAAATCAATTAATAATTAATCGTTGTTATTGAAACAAAGATAGAAGGAATGATAATTTGGCAATTTGAAAATTTGGAGATTTGCCGCGAAGCAGGAAGTTTTAGCAGATCAGCAAATGGATTGATGCTTAATAGAATTGTAACTGCTGAACGGTGCCAACGCCACTGAAGTTTAATTTATATTCGATTGTTGGGCCCAAAAAAAAACATTCACCAAAACAACGTGTGACATATAATAAACAGGCTTTTAGTTAAGCCATTTTCAAATCTTCAAATCAACAAATTGCTTATGCCCGTAAACAGAAAGATCTTAACGCTTGATGAATTTACTTTACAACAATTAAGAACGATACCGAATGCCACCGGCGAGCTGAGCGCTTTGCTGCGCGACATCGGCCTTGCATCAAAACGTGTGAATGTGGAAGTGAACAAAGCCGGGCTTGCAGATCTGCTTGGTGATGCAGATGTTGTAAACATTCAGGGCGAAGATGTGAAAAAGCTGGACGTGTTTGCCAACAACCAGTTCATGGGTGTGCTGAAACACGGCATCAGTTGCGCAGGCATTGCAAGTGAAGAGATGGATGACATTGTCATTTTTGATGACGAGATAAGCAACCAGAGCAAATATGTAGTAATGTTCGATCCTGTTGACGGCAGCAATAATATTGATGTGAACATTTCTATCGGCACTATTTTCGGCGTGTACAGAAGAATAAGCAAACAGGGAATGCCATGCACGAAAGAAGATTTTTTGCAGCCGGGGATCAAACAGGTGGCTGCAGGATACATTGTATACGGTTCATCAACCATGCTCGTGTATGCAACGCGCAGAGGCGTGAATGGTTTTACGCTCGATCCTTCGATCGGCGAATATTGTTTAAGCCATCCAGATATGAAATGTCCTGAAACAGGAAAAATCTATTCTGTCAATCACGGCAATTTTTTTCAATACGATGAATTTGTAAAAAAATACATCACAGCCTGCCAGAAAAAAACGAAAGCTGATGGCGGCCCTTATTCGCAAAGATATTTCGGCAGCATGGTCGCTGACCTTCACCGCAACCTGATCAAAGGCGGCATTTTTATGTATCCCACAACTGCCGATAACAGAAATGGAAAACTGCGCCTGCAATATGAATGTAATCCTTTTGCATTCATTGTTGAAGTTGCCGGAGGCCGCGCCACCAATGGAAAAGAACGGATACTGGAAATTCAGCCAAAAGAACTTCATCAACGTACGCCCATCTTTATCGGCAGTAAGAAAATGATTGAGGAGCTGGAAAGTTTCAGGGAAGAATAAACAAATGACTTCAAAAAAAATCATTCTTGTTATATATTTTTTGTTAGCTTTAGTTTCCTGCTGCTATCATTCTTCTCTTTTTAATTGAGTTTGGACGAACTGAAATATTGTTATCATGAAAAATAATTCCTTTATTTTTTTACAGGTTGCTATTTGCTGAAAGTCATGGAAAGCTTGAGCTTATAACATGATATGGGACAATACTGAGGAGAGAATACTGAACCCATTTAAATGCAAAATATCAAGGTTTCCAAACGCTTAACCAGAATCTATTCTGTAAATATTAAATCATTGAAAAGAGCGCTAATCAAGCTATTCACTTGTAAAAAATAATTCATCAACCTTCTTAAATAAACCACCATGAAAAAAATAATACTTCTTTTCGTTATCAGCGCAGGCATTCAAATCCTGCCAAGTCAAGGACAGGTAAATATTCAGGATTCTCTGGCATTAGTGGATTTTTACAACAGTACCAATGGCGCAACCTGGACAAACAGTGCAGGGTGGCTTACTGCTGCACCTGTAAGTACATGGCCGGGTATTCAGGTGACTGACAATAGAGTTACTTCAATAGGGCTCAGTCATAATGGATTGACAGGTGGACTAGTCTCATCTTTTGGAAATCTAACAGCATTAACGGGATTGGATTTGAGCAGAAATGCATTAACGGGAAGGATTCCTAATTCTATCGGTAATCTTGTCAATCTAACTTCTCTTAAACTTTATACAAACAAATTCACTGATACTATTCCTGCTTCAATGGGCAACCTTACGAATTTGACCTTCCTTGCTATTGGTGGTAATCAATTGACAGGCTCAATTCCTTCTTCATTAGGGAATCTGATAAAACTATCGACTTTTTCTTTAAGCTTAAATCAATTGACAGGCATTATACCATCTTCGATCAACAACTTGGTGCAGATGTATATTTTCGAATTAAATAATAACAAATTGACCGGAAGCATACCTGCGGGTCTTGGTAATTTTGCTTTTCTTAGTGTATTAGATCTGAGCCATAATCAATTAACCGGAAGCATACCTTCTGAATTAGGCAATCTTGCAAATCTGAATAATTTGGTTCTTAACAATAATAAACTGACAGGAAGCATCCCCACATCATTCGGTGGCCTTTCATCGTTGCAGCAATTATATCTCAACAATAACCAATTGAGTGGAAGTATCCCTTCGACTTTTGGTAATATTACTAGCAATGTTGGGGATTTTTATCTTCAGAATAATCAACTGAGCGGCAAGATTCCGCCTTCACTGGGGAATTTAACTGGTTTAGAACATCTTTTCCTTAATAACAATCAGCTATCAGGCCCTATCCCATCAACTTTCGGCAAATTAACAAGGCTTCAGCAACTTAATTTAAGTAATAATCAGCTAAGCGGTACCATCCCACCTTCTTTAGACAGCCTTAAAAACGACCTTGTAGGTCTTTACCTGCTTGACCTGAGCAATAATCGATTTACGTTTGCAGGTATGGAAACTCTTGTAACTGCATTCAATTTTGCAGTCTATGCACCTCAAGGAAATATACCTCTCCATCAAAATGGAAACACATTTTCAGTATCTGCAGGGGGCAATTTGGGAAGCGATACTTTTCGCTGGTATAGAAATGGTGTATTGAGTATTACCAAAAAAGGCGATTCTACATTTACGCCTAAATATAAAGGAGCAATCAGTGTTGCAGTTACCAATAAAATTGCCACACAATTAACGCTCTTCAGCGATACAATTGAATCAACCCTGGCCGAACCTGATGAGGCACTTGAAAATATATTTTCAGCCAAAGCAAGCATATATCCCAACCCTGCAAAAGACAATTTAGATATTACACTGCATGCCACACAAAATGAAAGTGAGCAAATAGAGATCGTAAATATGGATGGGAAAATATTGCTTTCTCAAAAGTTAAATGTTGCTGCAGGCAACTCGATACAAAATATCAATGTAGCGAAACTTGCCGCCGGAACTTATTTTGTAAATATTAAAAGTGCTGAAGGGCAATTCGCGCTAAAGTTTATAAAAGAATAAATCGTTAAAAACATAAATAGAGAAGCGGCGGTAAAAGATACCGCCGTTTTTTCTTTAATGATATTCGGCCGCAATTAGTAATTTGCCGCCCTTATGCAACGGACAATTATTTCTGTAAAAAACCTTTTCAAGAAATACGGCGATTTTGAAGCAGTGAAAGGCATCAGTTTTGATGTGCACGAAGGCGAGATATTCGGACTGCTCGGACCGAACGGCGCAGGCAAATCAACAACGCTCGAGATAATAGAAACGCTGCGCGAAAAAACCAGCGGCAACATTATCGTGGATGGTTTTGATCTGGACAAATCGCCGAATGAAATAAAAAAGATCATTGGCGTACAATTGCAGACCTCGGGATTTTATCCCAATTTAAATTTGGTTGAGATCATTGAACTTTTTTCAGGATTGTACAACGAACAGGTAAAACCCATGGAATTGCTTGACACCGTTAACCTGCGCGATAAAGCAAAAAGCAAATTCAAAGAATTGAGCGGCGGACAGAAACAACGTTTTTCCATTGCCACCACACTCATCAACAAGCCCAAGATCATTTTCCTGGATGAACCAACAACGGGTTTAGATCCGCAGGCAAGAAGAAATTTGTGGAATCTGATCCGTGAAATTCAGCAACGCGGCACCACCGTTATCATCACTACACATTACATGGATGAGGCTGAGATCTTGTGCGACCGTGTTGCCATCATTGATGCAGGAGAGATCATTTCTCTTGCAACGCCCGATCAACTGATCGACGACCTTGTCGCCACAGGTTTTGAACGACCGAAAGAAGTGAAAAAAGCAAATCTTGAAGATGTGTTCATTAACCTTACAGGCAAACAATGGAGAGAAGAATAAATAATTCTGATAAATATTAACACTAATTCTAAAATTTAAAATAAACATGAAACAACTTGTATTGGTAAGCCTATTATTTGTATTGAGCACAAATATTTTCGCACAAACAAAAACAATGATGAATGCACCTGCAACGCACACTGCAGTAAGCCCGCTGAAAACTCCAATGGATTCTTTCAGCTATGCAATAGGCATGAACATTGCAAAAAATCTGAAACAATCAGGCGTTGACACACTCAGCTATGCGATGCTTCAAAAAGGACTTTTGGATGAAATGAAAAGCAAAACAATGGCGCTGACCGACCAGCAATCAATGTCATGCATTCAGCAAAAGATGCAGGTTTATGCATCGAATAAGATCAATGCAGAGAAAGCAAAAGGCAATGCATTCCTGGCTGCGAACAGACAGCGCCCCGGCGTTATTTCTTTGCCCGACGGAATGCAATATGAAGTGATCACCAAAGGCAATGACACTGCTGCTTCACCAACGGCGAAAGATACCGTGATGGCAAATTATATAGGCACGACCATTGACGGAAAAGAGTTTGACAATTCGTACAAACGCGGACAGCCATTGACCATTCCCGTGAGCGGCGTGATCAAAGGCTGGACTGAAATACTTCAACTGATGCATCCGGGCGATAAATGGAAAGTATATATTCCAAGCGATCTTGGCTATGGCGACAGAGGCGCAGGGCCAAATATTCCGGGTGGCTCGACTTTGATCTTTGAGATGGAATTATTGTCGGTAAAACCGGGCAAATAATTATACGCCATAAAAGTTGAGACGTTGCTCAATAAAGAACAGAACGATGAACGGAGCGTCGCAACGATGTTTAATAGTTGTTCAACAGCTGGTTCAAAAATATTTTTTATATGACAGAAGACCTGCGTTACCCGATCGGCAAATATGTGCCGCAAACTTTCTCCAATGCGCAGAAAGAAAAGTGGCTGCTTGATATAAAATTTTTGCCTTCGGAATTGGAAGTGGCGGTGCAAAATTTAGATGCGCATCAATTGCAGACACCTTACCGCGAAGGTGGCTGGACAGTGCAGCAATTGGTGCATCATGTTGCAGACAGCCATCTGAATGCGTACTGCCGTTTTAAACTTGGATTGACGGAAAATAATCCTTCCATAAAAGCCTATGAAGAAAAAGACTGGGCAAACCTGAATGACGTAAACGCAGTGCCCATCAACGTTTCGCTCACTATGCTGCATGCACTTCACCAGCGCTGGATCGCAGCAATTAAAGATCTGAGTGATGCAGAATGGGAACGCATGGTATTTCATCCTGAACAAAAAAGAGAAATGAGTTTGTGGTTCCTGCTTGGATTATATGCATGGCATGGAAAACATCATACCCAACATATTCTCGCGCTGAGAGAAAGAAATAATTGGTGATCGATTACACGAGTTTTATCGAATTGCACGAATTTGATCACAGGAACATGAACTAAATTTTTTAAAATAATTCGTGGCATTCGATAAAATTCCTGTAATAAAATATTTCGAAAATGTCAGACAATAATTTAAAATGGAAAACAATTTCTTCAGAATATTTATTCAAAGAGAATTGGTTTACCGTAAGAAAAGATACCTGCGAAAAACCTGACGGCAAGCTTGTCAATAACTATTATGTTTTTGAATTTCCAGAATGGGCAACTGCGCTTGCAATAACCGAAGAAGGAAAAATAATTATGGTAAAACAATGGCGCCAGGCACTTGGCGAAGTTTGCATAGAACTTCCCGGCGGATGTGTTGATGCAACTGATGCAAGCTTCGAAGATGCAATACGGCGGGAGCTTTTGGAAGAAACGGGTTATGCTTTTGAAGCTGTTCACAACCTTGGAAATATTTCTGCAAACCCATCGACCAACAATAACCTGATGCACATGTTCATCGCAACCGGTGGTAAAAAAGTGGCGGAACAAAAGTTAGACGCAAACGAACAAATAGAGATCCTCGAAATAAGTATGGAAGAATTGATACAATTGGTAGAAGAAAAAAGAATTGTACAGTCCATGCATTTGAGCACGATATTTTATGCATTGCGTTATTTGGAAAAAATAAAATATCAGTAATTCACTTCACCAACAAGGAACACACTTCCGCAAACGAGTATCAGATCATCTTTGTGTGCATTTTGTTTTGCTGCAGTTAAAGCTTCGTTCACTTCAGAAAATGGTTTTCCCTGCAATCCAACCGCAGCAGCAGTTTCAGCCAATTCATTTTCATTCATTGCGCGTGGAATTTGCGCTTTTGTAAAATAATAATTCGCCGTTTGAGGAAGCAATGATAACACTTTATTGATCGCTTTATCTTTCACCATTCCAATAACGATATGCAGATTGTTGAATGTCATTAATTCCAGTTGCTCAACAATTTGTTTTACACCATCTTCATTGTGTCCGACATCTAAAATAACTGCCGGATTCTCCTGAATGATCTCCCAGCGTCCATGCAAACCTGTTAACCGTTTTACATGCTGCAAAGCGCTCGCTACAATTTTTTCATCAGCATTCCATCCCTGCAAATGCAGTTGATATGCGGCTTCCAGGATGGTGATCAAATTTTTTGTTTGATAAATTCCCGTCAGATCAAGTTTGTATATTTCCCTGCTGTCTGTTTTTATATCCGCAACATTCACCTGCAATTGATGGTGTTCGTAATTCCAATCCGTCACATATCTTTTTTCCTGCGCAAAAAATATCGGCGCATTTTTTTCACTCGCCATTTTTTCAAAGACAGGCTTTGTTTCTTTCATCGTTTCACCGATCACCGCAGGGATATTTTCTTTGATGATACCTGCTTTTTCAAAAGCAATTTTTTCCAAAGTATCGCCGAGTAAATTCATGTGATCCCAGCCAATATTTGTTATAATTGAAAGTTCGGGTGTGATAATATTTGTACTGTCAAGTCTTCCGCCGAGGCCAACTTCGATCACAGCAATATCAACTTTCTGACTTACAAAATATTCGAATGCCATCGCCACGGTTATCTCAAAAAATGATGGTTCAATTTCTTCGATCAATGGTTTTATTCTTTCAACAAAATCAACCACAAAATCTTCTTCACACATCATTCCATTTACTTTTATCCTTTCACGAAAATCTTTTAAATGCGGCGAAGTGTACAAGCCCGTTTTATAACCCGCAGTCTGCAATATTGCAGCTAGGGCGTGACTTACAGAGCCTTTGCCATTTGTGCCGGCAATGTGTATGCTCTTGAATTTTTTTTGGGGATCGCCAAGTGCTTCGCACAATTTTATCGTGTTATCAAGATCGGCTTTGTATGCCGCTGCGCCGATACGGCTGTACATGGGAAGCTTTGCAAAAATATAATCGAGTGTTTGTGCGTAATCCATGTTTGCAAACTTAGAGTAATTTGGTTTTCGCCACGAAGGCACAAAAGCGCCAAGTTGCGCTAAGTTTTCTTTGTGCCTTTTTTGTCAAGTGTCTTTATGATTAAAAATTAATTCTGGAGTTTGAGATAGACAATGATCGTTCCGCTTTCAGAGGCATTACTACTAGCGTGAAATTTTATCAGCTTCGCTTTTGAAAGTGCAATGCTTCTTAGAGATGAATTTGTAGTAGTAGTTCCGCGTGGATTAATATTCGCGTCTGTAACATTTCCATTTGCGTCAACTACAATATCAACGTAAACAGTTCCGTTTTCATTAAAATCATCCTGCATGCGCGGCAAAGAAAAACCTCTATTGCGCAAAGTACCTGTTACTTGAATACCACTGCTACCACTGCCGCCATTGCCTGTATAACTGTCTGAATTAGGATTGCCGTTCGGGCTTCCCTGGTCGCCGTTTCCACCTGCAATTCCCTGGTTGTGCGAGTTGTTGTAACTGTCGGCATTGTTGCCTCCTGCAGCTGTTGCAGTACCACCTTTGTATACTGCTTTTGGTTTTGGCGGCGCAGGTGTTGGATTTATGATCGGTTGTGTTTTTGTCTTTTTCGAAGGATCGGTTACAGCCGTTGGATCAGGTTTTGTAACAGGCTTTGCAGATGTATGAATTGTTGGTGCATCTGTTTCATCATTAGCTGCAACATCTTTATTCTGCTCAGGCGCTGCGGTGGAATGTGAAGCCGGCGGAGGGTTGTTATTTGTTTCCGCAGAAGATGGCGGACCGGGAATTTGCGGCGCAATATTTCCCATGCCCTGGTCGCTGTTGCCGAGGTTTACCTCCACACCCTCGTCAACGGGTGGTGGCGGAATAACAGGAATTGTCCAGCTGATGAGAAAAAAGAAAATAAAAACTGCACCAACGATCAGCACTGTCATGCCAAGTGCTTTGAGATTTTTGTCTCTTTCAAAATGTGTATCGGTTGCGACACTGTTCATTGGAACAAATATAACGCTGATGCGAAATAAGAATTGTTAGGAAGATGCTAACATGAAGTGAATATGATTCTCCATTTCATTTTACCAATCATTTTAAATTGAGTGAGAATTTATTTTTTGAGAAACCTGTTTTAACATTATTTTGTATCTTTCGCTCGTTTAATTTTTCAAAACTAAAAACCTGTAAATGAGAAAATTATTACTATTCTTATTTTTATGCCTGTCCGCTACTTTCATTCAGGCACAAAATCACACGATCACCGGTAAAGTCACAGACGATAAGGGAAATCCCATTGCCGGCGCTTCTGTACAAATAAAAAATACGAAGAAGGGTGTCATGACCAATGCAAATGGAATTTTTATTGTTACTGTTCCTTCTTCGGCCAATACGCTCGTTATTTCTTCTGTCAATTTTGTGTCAAAAGAAGTGGCCATTTCAGATAATTTGTCTGTAACGCTCACCTCTTCCTCAGGAACCATGTCTGAAGTCGTGGTCGTAGCGTATGGTACACAAAAGAAGACCAATGTCACGGGATCTTTTACAACAGTGAAGGCAGCAGACATTGAAAACAAACCTTTCACTTCTGTTGATAAAGCTTTGCAGGGAGCAGTTGCAGGCCTGCAGTCAAGCTCTTTTTCAGGAGCACCGGGTGCAGCCACTGACATTATTATCCGAGGCATAGGGTCAATAAGTGCAGGGTCTGCACCTTTATGGGTAATAGACGGAGTAATAGCAACAACAGGAGACCTGACCTCGAATACAACTACAGCGAATGCACTAAGTGCACTCAACTCAGATGATATTGAAAGTATCACTGTATTAAAGGATGCCGCCGCGACAGCCGTTTATGGTTCGCGTGCAGGTAATGGAGTAATCCTTGTCACCACTAAAAAAGGAAGAGCAGGCAGAACATCCTTGAATTTTTCAACGGAAATCGGCGAAAACAGTATTGCTTTCACTCCTGAAAATAAACCGCTTAACAGCATACAGACCCGTACCTTATTGCGGCAGTCTTTAATCAATGCAGGATATGCTGCCAATGATACACAGGCTGATTATATTATTCTCAATGATCTGGGAATACCTGCTGATTATACAAGCACCAATACGAATTGGAAAAGCGTGGTCACACATCCGAATGCTCCGCAATCTCAATATAATTTAAGCTTGAACGGGGGTGATGAAAAAACACAATTCTATGCATCAGCAGGTTTTTTTAAACAGGATGGCACTACTATCGCAACTGATTTTAACCGTTACAATGGAAACGTTTCCATCACACACAAGGTTGCAGATAACCTGACATTTACCGCTGGCCTTAGCGGCAGTACAAGTATGCAGAACACACCTTTGAACAGCGGTACCTTTGGTAATCCCGTGCTGGCAGCCGATTTCCTGCTTCCATGGTATACACCTTATAATCCGGACGGTTCGTTGCGATATAATGACCCACAGCAGGAATTTCCGCTTAATGGTGGCCTTTTTAATCCGGTGGTGCAGGCTGCTTATAATAAATACCAGGATAATCAAACTACGTTCAGGGGCAATGTATCCGGGGAATATAAGATCCTGGATAATTTAAAGATCACAAGCAGGTTCAGTGCTGAATATTTTGATATCCTTGAAAATTCTTATGAAAATCCATTTTATGGAGATGGGTATGCCGATGGCGGAGATGTATTCTCCAATTATCGCAGAACATTCGACTGGACCTGGAGCAATTTCGCAGATTATACAAAAACATTAAATTCTGCAAAAGATATTTATTTTGATGTAAAAGCCGGAGTAGAGGCATATCAACTTAAAGATTTCTTCCTGCAGGCATCCGGTAAGGTAACACCTGAAACGCTTGCCCTCACTTATCTGGCCACAACAGGTACACCATCGGGTGCTTATTCTGTTCCCGATCAGATCACCACCAATTCTGTATTTTCCGTAGCAGATTTTAATATTAAGGACCGTTATGTAATCAGTGGAAGTTTCCGCCGCGATGGGTCATCAAATTTTGGTGCCGATCACAGGTGGGGGAATTTTTATTCAATAGGAGCTACCTGGAACATCAATGAAGAAGATTTCTTAAAGAACAGCAGGACCATCAGTTTGCTGAAACTAAGGGCCTCTTATGGCGAAACGGGTAATTCGGGCATCGGGTACTATGCTGCATTACCGCTGTATGGTTATGGCAGTCCTTATGATGGCCAACCCGGAAGCCTTCTTTCCAATATCGGCAATCCAAATCTAACCTGGGAAAAAAATGCTCCGCTTAATATAGGTGCAGACATTGCCCTTTGGAAAAATCGTTTTTATACAACAGTTGATTATTACGACCGCAAAACTTCAAATCTGCTCTTAGCTGTGCCATTATCACTTACTTCGGGTGTTTCATCACAATTGCAAAATGTAGGTGCCATGGAAAATAAAGGGATTGAAATTACAGTTGGCGGCAGACCGATTCAAACCAAAGACTTCAGCTGGGATGTATCATTTAATTTCTCACATAATGTAAACAGGGTGACCGCACTATATTCCGGAGCAACCACTTTGGGTTCAGGCGGATCGCTTTTCGATGTTACAGTAGGCCACGACATACAGGAATATTATTTAAGGGAATGGGCTGGTGTAAATCCTGCAAATGGCAGCCCGCTTTGGTACACAAATACTTCTAAGACGGGGACAAGCAGTGATGTTTCCAGCAGTGACAGCGTGCCGCAAAATTTAACCGGCCTCTCTGCATCACCAAAATATTTTGGATCACTCACAAGCACTTTTACTTATAAAGGCCTTTCGCTGGAAGTGCAGTTCTATTATAATTATGGCAATTATATTTACCAGCTTTATGGCAACTATAATAATAGTGACGGAGGATTTATTGGTGCGTATAACCAATTTACACAACAATTGACTGCATGGCAAAAACCGGGCGACATTACCAACGTACCTCAAATTGTATTTGGCGATCCCAGCAATTCCAGTGCATCTTCCACAAGGTATTTGTATAACGGAGATTATGTACGTTTGAGAAATCTGCAATTGAGCTATACTATTCCAAAGTCTGCGCTTCAATTCAAACGCTGGCATATTTCCAATTTGGTAGTTTATATGCGCGGAACGAATCTGATAACCTGGGTAAAAGACAAGACCTTGCCTTTTGATCCTGAACAGGGAGCGGCGAGCAATGATAATCTCGATGTATACATTCCAAAAACCATTGCACTCGGTTTAAAGATTGGGTTGTAATTAAATATTCAATCCAAATTTTTAATGAAATAAAAATATAAAACATGAAAAAATCAATCAATAGATTATCCATCATCACAGCCATCATTTTTTTGCTGCAGGGATGTACCAAAAGTTTTTTGGATCAAACACCGAGTAACCAGATTTTAATTAACCAGGCACTCACCACTGTTCCCCTGATGCAAACTGCTTTAAATGGCGCATACGCACTTTTGCGTTCTGTTAGCCTTTACGGCAGAGATCTGCCCATTTGCGGCGACTTGCAGGCAGACAATACTTATGTAGAAGCTGAAAATACGGGCAGGTATCTCGATCAATACCAATATACGGTAATATCTACGGATGGTATTTCGCAGGAAATATGGCAAACTGCTTACACCGGGATCTTAGCTGCAAATCAAATAATAAATGATACGTTGACAGCGGATGGTTCAGCGCCAATAAAAGCACAGGCTTATGCGATCAGAGCTCTTCTTTATTTTAAACTGGTGAATATTTATGCAAGGCCCTACACAGATGACCCCACTGCTTTAGGTGTACCCATTGTATTGCAATACAATCCTTTTGCTTTGCCTGCACGCAATACGGTAGGCGAGGTTTACAACCAAATCATCAGTGACTTTAAGGCTGCACTGCCTGATGCACCCGCATATTCCAGTTCTGTTACACTAAGCCAATATGCAATTGAAGCCTTACTTGCCAGAGCTTACTTATATGAAGGGGACAATGCTGATGCCAAAGCGGCTGCAGTTGATGTCATCAATAATAGTGGATTCAAACTGGTAAGTCGCAATAACCTGGTTGCTTTTTGGAAAAATCCTGCCAACCAGACAAATCAGGTAGAGGTAATGTTTGAAATAGATGCTGATGGCGTCAACAACAATGGTTTCGATGACCTCGGCGGTATGTATATAAATGGCTATGACGACATATATTGTTCCTACCAACTTTACGATCTGTACAACAGTACGGATGTGCGTTCAAAACTTTTACTCTCCGGTTATACCAAGGGTGGCTATCCTGCCATAGTTGTAAATAAATTCCCTAATGCGGAGAATCCGTCGGACAGGGATAATTTAAAAGTGATCCGTCTGGCAGAGGTCTATCTTATTGCTGCAGAAGCATCATTGCCGGGCAATGAATCTGATGCAAAATTATATTTGAATGATTTGATGGCACAGCGCGATCCAAGTCTGGTGTACTCTTCTACGGGTGCTCAACTGTTGAGCGACATTGTTCAGGAAAGGAGAAAAGAACTTGCATTTGAGGGCGACAGGTTATATGACCTTAATAGGTTAAAACTTCCGGTGGACCGCGCAGACAATGGTCCCGGCGCTTTGCCTGCAGGATTGAATAATATCAATCTTTATATTCCTTATTCTGATTACAGGAGAATATCGCCAATACCCGATGTGGAAATACAGGCCAATCCAAATATTGCGAAACAACAAAATCCGGGTTATTGATAAAGGAACGAAGACAGATATTCTGATATTTTATAAAAAAGAGAGGGAGTTAATTGCTCCTTCTCTTTTTTTTGTTGCAGGAAGATTCATCAAAGGTGTGATACACAGACTTTTACTCGTAACGCACGGGTTCTTGGGTGTAAATCTTAGGCGTTCGGAACGGCGTTTTTAATATTTTCTACTGAAAGATTGCAAAGCTGCTCAATAGCATTAAAACATTTCAACGGTGCCAACGCCACTGAAGTAAAATGGATATTCTTCAGCGTGGCCAAAAAAAATTCATTTACAAAAACAACCGGTGATAAAAATGAAAAAGGATGCATCCGCAAGCATCCCTATAAACCGATTAACAAATAAACCAATAAACAAAAATTTATTTCGCCAAGCTCTGTATCACATCATATTTGGTAACGATGTGATAATCGCCTGTCTCATCTTTTGCAAGCACAGCGCCGTTTTCTTTGTTGATCAGGCTGCCCAATCTTTCAACAGGTGTATCAAATGCTACAACGGGATATGCAGGCTCCATCACGGTTTCGACGGTCTCGTTCTTTATTTCAGGATTATTGAATACTTTCTGGAACAACCCATTCTCACTCAAAGAACCGATGAGCTCATTTGCATTCATTACGGGAATATGTTCGATGTCATATTTCTTCATCAGCGCCACAGCATCTGAAACGGTTTGCTTCGGTTCAATGCTCACGAGTTTTTTCCCGATGCGCCCGCTGACAATATCTTTAAACGATTTCACTTCAAGAAAACCGCGCTCCATCATCCATTGATCGTTATAGATCTTTGCAACGTAACGGCTTCCGTGATCATGAAAAATGCAAACGACCACATCATCTTTTTTCAGTTTATTGCGCAACTGCATCAATCCCTGCAAACAACTGCCGGCGCTGTATCCGCAAAACAATCCTTCTTCTTTAGCCAGCCTGCGCGCCATGATGGCGCCGTCTTTATCAGTGACCTGTTCAAAATGATCGATCACGCTCATGTCATAATTCTGCGGCACAAAATCTTCACCAAAACCTTCGCTGATGTATGGATGTACTTCATTCATATCCACTTTGCCCGTGCGAAAATATTTTGTGAGCAATGAACCGTAAACATCAATCGCCCAAATTTGAATGTCGGGATTTTTTTCTTTTAAGAACATGGCAGTTCCGGTTATTGTTCCGCCCGTTCCTGCGGTGCAAACGAGATGCGTTATTTTGCCTTCGGTCTGTTCCCAAATTTCAGGGCCTGTTGTTTCGTAATGCGCCAAACGATTTGCGAGATTATCGTATTGGTTCATGTGATATGAGTTTGGAATTTCTTTTGCCAAACGTTTCGCCACACTGTAATAACTCATCGGATCTTCGGGAACAACATTGGTGGGGCAAACGATTACTTCCGCGCCCACTGCTTTTAAAATATCTGCTTTCTCTTTTGATTGTTTATCGGTCGTTACAAATACACATTTATAACCTTTCACGCAGGCCGCCAAAGCCAAGCCCATGCCTGTGTTGCCGCTCGTGCCTTCGATGATGGTGCCGCCGGGTTTCAGCTTGCCTTCCTGTTCGGCCACTTCCACCATCTTCAATGCCATGCGATCTTTGATGGAATTGCCGGGATTAAAATAATCCACTTTTGCAAGCACCGTGCAGGGAAAATCTTTGGTGATCTTGTTGAGTTTTATCAAAGGAGTATTGCCGATCGTTTCCAGAATATTATTGAGCCACATAAAATTTATTTGGACAAAAATAATCTTTTAAAACTGAGTTGGGGAAGCGGGAGATTTTTTGTTGACGGGCTGAAGAATATTAATTGAACTTCGCTTGCGACGCTCCGTTCACCGTTCATCTTTCAATTAAGCACGCTTATACTTTACACCAATTTAATAGAATAAAGCAATGTAATTTTAACGATTCCCTGTTTTAAAACCGCGGGCATTTATTTACATTCGTCATTCAATAAAATCAACAGCATGAAAAAAATAACCTTGTTGCTTGCACTCATTCCTTCGCTTTTATTTGCGCAGGAAAAAGGCGTCAACTTTCAGCAAGACCTGAGCTGGGAACAGGTAAAGGCAAAAGCTAAAGCAGAACATAAATACATTATGATGGACTGCTACACTACGTGGTGCGGCTGGTGCAAATACATGGACAAGAATATTTATCCGCTCGACAGCGTTGCGCAAATGGCAAACGCACAATTCATCAGCATCCGCGTGCAATATGATTCTTCTGCAAATGACAACCAGCAGGTGAAGGATTATTATCAGCTTGCGCACGAGTTTGCAGACAAATACAATGTTCATGCATATCCTACATTTTTATTCTTTGATCCGAATGGTGCAATTCTGCAGAAAGCAGTTGGCGCTTCGATGGATGGCACATCTTTTATGAAAGTGCTTGCCGATGCACAAAACCCCGACAAACAATATTATGCGCTGCTGAAAAAATATAATGAAGGCGACAAAAAACCGGAATTCTTAAAAACAATGGCGCTTGCTGCAGATGCAAGCTTTGATCCGAAAGTAGCTTCAAAAGCTTCTTCTGAATATATCGCTACGCAAAAAGACCTGTACACAAAAGACAACCTTACTTTTATCAGCCAGTTCACACAAAGCAGCAAAGACAAGGGTTTCGACATTATGCTCAACCATCCTGACAAAGTGGATGCAGTGATGGGTGCAGGCAGCGCTGACAAAATTGTTCAGGGAATAATTATGAAAGAAGAAGTCTTTCCTGTAATATTTCCTGCGCATGTAAAAGCAAAAGACCTTCAGGAACCAAACTGGACAGCGATTCAAACGAATGTGCAGGCAAAATACCCGTCAAAAGCAGACGAAGTAATGTCGTATTCAAAAGTTGTTTTTTATGAAAATAAAAGTGACTGGAATAATTTTGCGACAGCCGTTGTTGCTTACATGAAAAGTTACGGCAGCAGTGCGACCAATGACCAGTTGAATGATTTTGCATGGAATGTTTTTCAGAATTGCAGCGATATGACCTGTGTGGCGCAAGCACTTGACTGGAGCAAAAAATCTTTTGACGGCAACAACAACCCTGCATTCATCGATACGTATGCAAACATACTTTACAAGATGGGCAAAACAGATGAGGCCATACAATGGGAAACCAAAGCGGCAGCGCAGGATCAATCACTGCAGGGCACTTTGGACAAAATGAAAAAAGGCGAAAAGACCTGGGATTAAATGGTTTATCAGTTGAGTAGTTGATTAACTGAAATGCCTGTCGCGACTAAGTTATAGCGCGACAGGCATTTTTATTTTACAAGATCTTCAGTTGAAAATAATTTACTCTTCTCTCAAAAAAGGATACTTGTAATCTGTCGGCGAATTGAAAGTTTCTTTAATCGTTCTTGCACTCAACCAACGATATAAATTCAGCATACTTCCTGCTTTATCATTTGTGCCGCTGCCTCTTGCACCGCCAAAAGGTTGTTGGCCTACTACAGCTCCAGTTGGTTTGTCATTGATGTAAAAATTGCCTGCTGCGTGGCGCAGTTTATTTGTTGCGAGCAGCACAGCGTCTCTGTCCTGTGCAATGATTGCGCCCGTAAGTGCGTAAGGAGAAGTGGTATCAACAAGGTTGATCGCTTCCCTGAATTTATTTTCATCATATACATATACGGTGAGAACCGGCCCGAAAATCTCTTCGCACATGGCGGCGTATTTCGGATCGCTTGTTTCAATCACGGTCGGTTCAATAAAATAACCGTTGGTCTTATCATACTTTCCGCCGACGAGGATCTTTGCATTCTTATCTTTTTTTGCTGCGGAAATATATTTGGTGATGCTGTCGAAAGATTTTTCATCGATCACCGCATTGATAAAATTTGAAAAATCTTCCACGGTTCCCATCTTCATGGTTTTGACTGCGGCCACCAATTTCTTTTTTATTTCATTGGCAAGATTTGAAGGAATATAAGCGCGTGAGGCCGCCGAACATTTTTGTCCCTGGTATTCGAAAGCGCCGCGCGCCAAGGCAGTTACAGCAACATCAACATCTGCACTTTTATGAATCAATACAAAATCTTTTCCGCCCGTTTCACCAACAATGCGCGGATAAGATTTGTAGGTTGAAACATTTTCACCGATAGTCTTCCACATATTATTGAATACGCCTGTTGAACCGGTAAAATGCACGCCGCCAAAATCAGGATGTGCAAAACATACTTTGCCGATCGTTGGCCCATCTACATAAATTAAATTGATGACACCGTCGGGCAATCCTGCTTCTTTCAAAATGCGCATGATCATTTGTGCAGCGTAGATCTGCGTGTTTGCAGGTTTCCATACAACAACATTGCCGCACATGGCAGCACTCGTTGGTAAATTTCCTGCAATAGCAGTAAAATTAAACGGTGTCACTGCAAGAACAAAACCTTCGAGCGGACGCCATTCTAAACGATTGTGCATTCCCGGCGCAGAGATGGGTTGATGATCATATATCTCACTGAGAAAATGAACATTGAAACGCAAAAAATCTATCAGTTCGCAAGCACTGTCGATCTCTGCCTGGTAAGCATTTTTACTTTGTCCAAGCATAGTTGTGCCGTTCATCTGCCAGCGGTATTTTGTCGCCATCAGATCGGCAGCTTTTAAAAAAATATGGGCACGTTCTTCCCACGGCATTGCACTCCAGGAAGCATGTGCTTTCATTGCCGCATTGATTGCCATCGTCACATGTTTTGCTTCGCCTGCATGAAAATGGCCAAGCGTATGCGCGATCTCATGCGGCGGATGCATGGCCACTTTTTTGCCTGTCACCACTTCTTTTCCGCCGATGTACATCGGCACTTCTATCTTTTTCTTTTTAAGTTCTGCAAGTGTTTTCTGCAATGCATCTCTTTCCGGTGAGCCGGGCGCATACTGCAATACAGGCTCATTGTGAGGCATCGGGTAGTGAAAATGTCCAAGGCTCATATCGTTAAATTTAGAGGCGCAAAGTTAGTTAAATATGGCGAGAAGTGTTTTGTGAGATACGATAAGTCTTTCCCGTTGAATACACGAAAATCACGGAATCCTTTCTGCGAAGATCTGTGCAAATCCGTGAGAGAAAATTGCGTACAGATTCAAAAGATTTCACGCATTTTTTTAATACAAATTATCACAAATCTTCTTCCGCGATTCAACGAGAAAGCATCTTTCACATTTTTTCAGTACGTTTGAACAAAGGCATTTCAACGAATGAGTTTATTTTCTTACATCACTATTTCACGTAAAGTTTACACCGAAATAAAGACACAAAAAAAATTCAACAGGGACTTTCTCATTCCTTATCTCAATGAACTGGAAACAAAATACAACGGGCAATTTCAATCCGAACAAAAAGGGAAAATTTTAAACTATTACGGCTTATTCATCACATCTTTTTTATGCAGCAGTTATAAAAGATTGTATGGAAAAAAATTGAGTGAGGCTGAACGCAAACGAGCTTCTTTATTCGGCATCCTCACTCCTGTTGGCGACGATCTGTTTGATATTGATAAACTCGACATTGAGAGCATCAGGCAAATTACCTTTCATCCTGAAACATACAATGCCACTACATTTTCATCGAAAGTGGCGAAGGAGATCCAAACCTTTGAATTGGAAAATGTGCCTTTCAAAAATGAATATTTACTGGCATCAAAAAATGTTTTAGATATTCAGATCGAGACCATCAAACAAACAAAACGCGACATTTCAAAAGAAGAAATGGAGCGCATCACCTATACAAAAGGCGCCGTTTCCGTTATCATTTATCATCAATGCCTGGATGAAATTGCCGATGCACAAATGCTCGATGTTTTATTTTTTGTGGGAAGTTTATACCAGCTCGGTAATGATATTTTCGATCTGTACAAAGATGTGCGCGACAATATTTACACTTTGATAAATACCTGCGAAGATTATATTTTATTTAAGAAAAAATTTATGGAACGCGTGCGTTTGCAGAATCAAAAGATCATGGCGCTCCCGTATTCAACAAAAGATAAAAAAGAATTTTGCATTGTGATGAACACCATCAACGCCAGAAGTGTTGTGGCTTTGGACCAATTCATCAAATTGCAGAAAAAGAAAAATGAAAAAATCGACTGGTGGAAACTTGAACGCAAAGACATGATCGTGGATATGGAGAAACCGTTAAATCTTTTGCGCTGGATGCGTTACATTAAAAAATTACCGAACCTTGTGTAAGCACAAAAATCTTTACACGAATTGTAGCGACTTGCACGAATTAAGAAAAAGTAATTCTCAATTCGCGTGATCCGTCATAATCAGTGTTATAACATCTTAATTAAAAATTTCCGAAAAAAATAATGCGCATCGGAAGGACACATAGCTGGAAAAAGGTTTTGGCACAGGTGATCTTGCTGGCGTTGCCAACTGCTGCACTTGCATTTTATCTATTGTGGGATGTCAACCGTTTTTATGCCATTCTCCAAAATGATTGGCTGAAGCAGGGAATTTATTTTGCAGCAGGCATTGTTGCAGCAACCCTTTTTTATGGTTACCGTTTTCGCTTTATCACAACAGCCGCAGTTTTATTTTTCATTTATTTTATTGCTTATAAGATCATCAGCAATATTTCCGTCGGTGAGTTTGATGCATTTCTTGCTTCAGTGAAATTTTTAATTTTCGCCATACTTTTTTCCATCGGATGGATCGCCGGTTTCGGATTTTCCCGTTCAAGGTATTTTACTGTTTTCTGGAGTGTGTTCTTACTGGCCATTCAAATTGCCGTTGTAAGTAAAACCGCAACCATCACTGCCAATGCACTGATCGCAGCTTTTGCGCCCGTTTTAGCTTACGCATTCTATATTATTTATACTGCAGAATTGATCCGCAATATGAATGAAGATGAGACCGGCTTCGTTTGGTTTCTGCTGAAACGCTTGCTGGGATTTGGTTTGGTAATGCTTGTATTGCTGCTTTGCATTTTCAGTTTCTTTCAAAAAGATTTTAAAGCAATTGAAAAAGAATGGGGCGGATCGCAGGCGAACTATGATAAAAACAAGAACAACAGCGAGAGCATGACGAAGCAAAATAAAGACGGCTCCGTTGGAAATAAAGACCAGACACAATTGACAGGCTCACTCAGCAAAGACAAGCGTTTGGTCTTTGTAGCAAAGCTTGATAATTTTTTTGCAGACGGCAAAACGCCCAACCCGCTTTATTTTACAGCATATTATTACACAAAATTTGACACGTCGACACAAACATTTGAGATCGACAGTTTAATGCCTTCGAATGATCTGTTCAAACCTGACCCTTCAAAGATCCCATTATATTTTGCCAAAGAAGATTCAACAGTTATAAAAAATACGCATGCAACTTTAGCCAGAAAAATTGTTGATGCGCAGGTGTACAAAACACTTTTATCGCCTGATGAATTTGTTGCACCAAGCACAGCATTTTATTGCCAGCCAATCTCTGTTGAAAAAGAATATAAGGATGTTTACAAAAGCGCTTATCACGCAAAAATGTGGGTGAGTACTTTGAACAGTGCATACTTTGTTTACAATCCCGCAGGCAACAGACAACTGGAAGATTTTCAGGAACAGCGTTTCAATGCATTGCGCACTGTGACTGATTTTGCGGGCGTTGATAAAAAATTTATGGACTATTATACGTTCATGCCGCGCGACGAAGAGTATGAAAAAATAACGGCGCTTGCAAAGCAGATCACTGCCAATGCAAAAACACCCATCGATAAAATGATCGCCATCCGCGATTACTTTTTAAGCAAGGATGAATTCGGGCAGCCATTGTTTAAATATTCAGACAATCCCGGCATTCCCGGTTTGCCAAGTGCCAATAAACTCACCTATTTTTTATTTGACAACAGGAAAGGTTATTGCGCATATTTTGCAGGCGCTACTTTATTCATGCTGCGTTCTCTTGGCATTCCTTCACGTGTTGCGGCAGGATTTCTCACCGTAGACAGAAGCAGCAAAAACCCCGGCTGGTATTGGTTTTACGAGGACCAGGCACATGCATGGACACAGGTTTATTTTCCCGGTTATGGCTGGATAGATTTTGATACGACCGTTCCTGATTTCAATGCACAGCAATCTCCTCAGCCCGATCAGACACCACCGATGGACATGCAGCAGGCCTACCTGGTTGCTGATGGAAATGTGACAGATGT
>Ga0206909_1029_pt1 | contig 26577 bp, 33 predicted proteins | sample Alteio_BWOrgHeat_76_FD_152943 | JGI IMG/M metagenome (GOLD analysis project Ga0206909, IMG submission 152943) | Enriched cells from forest soil in Barre Woods Harvard Forest LTER site, Petersham, Massachusetts, United States -... | ecosystem: Environmental > Terrestrial > Soil > Temperate forest >...
TTCAATATTTATCCATAAAGACCCTGATAGCGATTATGGTGTTATTATTCCAGATTTGCCTGGATGTTTTTCAGCCGGCAGTACTGTGGAGGAAGCTATTCTGAATTCGCGTGAAGCCATAGAATGTCATCTGGAAGGGTTATTGATGGATGGTGATCCTATCCCTTTTAAGAAAACAATTGAGCATCACCTGGAAAATCCTGATTTTAAAGATGCCATTTTGGCGTTTATTGAAATTGATATGGCACGTATTTTTAATGCATCCAAAGGTGTCAATGTAGCTTTACCTGAAAAATTCTTGGAACAAATTGATCATTATGTTAAATATTATGGTGGAGATCGATCAGCATTATTAGTTGACGCAACTATTAATTTTATAGCTGAACATCATTTGCAAAGTCATTAAGAGTTTCTTAAATTTGGTTTTTCAAGCTTCATAATATAACAATCACAAATTCCGTCATTGACTATTCTGTTGAATATAAACCCTGATTTTTCATAGCAGCGATAACGACTAATAAAGTGGTAAAAACAGTGAGAATAATCAATGGCGCAGAAATACCGTCTACGCCCAAATCATAATAAATACCATATGCTGGAATCCAGGGTAAATGCTCCTGGAATTGCATGAGATACGTATTGTTGTTAAATCCAAGATATAATGGAATACAGAGCGCCATTGTGATAATCGATGTAATCAGCGCAAGCCAACGCGCTTTATCAGCATGCGCATCACCACCGGTGAGCAGCACCACAACAGCACCTATGACAGGCGTCCAGATTAACAAACTTAATAACGGCACATGGTCAAACATTTTTTATCCTAACACCATCCAACATAATAAAATCAAAAGGCCCGCTGCCATCAAAAGCACATAATGATAGAGATGGCCTGACTGTAAGCGCCTCGTCAAATAAGATATTCTGGACACCATTCGCCCTGAGCCATTAACAAGGGTGTCATCCACTATTTTAAGATCGCCTGTATTGAAAAATACGCCAGCCATATAACGTGCTGCGGGCATGATGATTTTCTCATTCAATAAATCAAAGCCGTATTTATTGATTAATATGGTATAAATCATAGAAAAATCCTGGCGCATTTTGCCCGGCCATTTGGGGAAAACGCGATAAAACAACCAGGCGGCAACAATGCCCATCAGAGAAATATATAACGGGTATGAGTGTTTGATGGCATCCCACATCATATCCATCGCATTATTAAAATATAATGCTGAGACCACATTATGCTGTGGCAATACAAAAATACTGCTGCCCAGGCCATTGTCAAAAATCAACGGCTTGATTAAATACAAACCCGCAAATAGAGATGGGATAGCTAAAGCAATTAATGGCACTAAAATCACCCATGGCGATTCATGTAAATGCTGACGTGTTTCTTCATTGAATTTTTCTTCACCGTGGAATGTCAGAAATAAAGCCCGGAAAATATACAGCGGCGTGACAAAAGCGCCTGTTACAACACAAATATAAGCATATCCGGAACCGAATATATGTGATTCGTGAACAGCATCTATAATCAAATCTTTCGAGAAAAAACCCGAAAAAGGCGGCATTGCACTCAACGCCAACGCACCTATCAAAAAGGTTATATACGTTATAGGCATATATTTTTTTAATCCTCCCATGCGACGCATATCTTGTTCATGATGAAGTGCGACAATGACAGAACCTGCAGCCAAAAATAACAGCGCCTTAAAAAAAGCATGTGTCACCAGGTGAAAGATGCCCACTGAATAAGCGGACACGCCCAACGCTGCGACCATATAACCTAATTGAGATAAGGTCGAATAGGCAACCACGCGTTTAATATCTGTTTGGACTAATGCCAGGATACCTGTAAATAACGCACCCGTTGCACCTATGATTAAAACGACACTTAATGCTGTAGCAGAATATTCATAGAGCGGCGATAATCTGGCAACGAGATAAATACCCGCTGTTACCATGGTCGCAGCATGGATCAAAGCTGAAATAGGCGTAGGGCCTTCCATGGATTCAGGCAGCCAGATATGTAATGGCATTTGCGCAGATTTACCCATCGCACCCAGAAACAATAACAAACAAATCGTTGTTATCACTGCAGGCGGTAAAGTGGGCGCCAACATAAATATCTGAGATAAATCCAACGTATTGGTATAGTCTAAGAGAGCAGCAATGCCCAGCAGAAATCCAAAATCTCCCACTCTGTTGACTAAAAAAGCTTTGAGACTACCAAAGTTCGCTGTTTCTTTTTTAAACCAAAAACCGATTAATAAATAAGAAACTAATCCTACACCTTCCCAGCCAAAATATAATTGTAAGAAGTTATTTGCCGTTACCAACATCAACATCGCAAATGTAAATAAAGAAATATAACTGAAAAATCGCTGATATCCCGGATCATCTTTCATATAACCAATGCTATAGATATGCACGGCGAGAGAAATAAACGTCACAATAGACATCATGACAGCGCTCAGTCTGTCTATGAGAAATCCTATATAAAAATGAAAGTTGCCGCTTATACCCCAGGTATAAATATTGCTATTAGCGCCTGTGTTGCCTTCCCAAAAAATCTGTCTCAGAATAATCAGTGATAGAAAAAAAGAAATCGCGACACCCAAAGTGGTGATACAGTGCGCCCCCTGCCTGCCGATTTTTTTACCGTAGATACCCGCAATCAAACCTGCGATCAGGGGCAATAAAATAATCGCTAATGTTAAATGACTTAATTGACTCAGCATTCTTTCTTTATCCTTTTAGAGCATTCATCGCAGCGGCATTGATAGAGCCGTGTTTTCTGAACAATACCATCAAAATTGCAAGTCCAATGGCCGCTTCTGCAGCAGCAATGGCTAAAATGAAAAAAACAAAAATCTGCCCGGCAATATCATTAAGATAATAAGAAAATGCAATAAAATTAGTATTCACAGCCAATAGAATTAATTCTATAGACATTAATAATGCAATAATATTTTTGCGATTAATCACAATACCGGCCATACCCAGGCCAAATAAAATTGCCGCTACCATTAAAAATGCTGTTAATGACATTACTTGACCAACCTTACTCTATCTTTAGGATTGACTTTAATTTGCGCATCTATAGACTGCTGTTTGCGACGAATAGGCTCTGATAAAGTCAGACTGATCGCAGCAATCATTGCGACCAATAATATCACTGCAGCAATTTCAAATGGCAATACGTATTGGGTATATAACACATCACCCAATTGACGGGTATTGGATATATCAGACAATGAAAAATCTGCGGATGAAATCAAAGATGGGCTAAGGTGCACACGATGTAACACATAAATTAACAAAGTCGCCAATAGCGCTGTAATCATTAAACCTATAGGCAAATAATATTTGAGATATGGGTTTTTTAATGCAGCGATATCCATATTTAACGTCATGACGACAAATAAAAATAAAGTCATGACCGCGCCAACATAAACTAAAATTAAAACCAGTGCGAGAAACTCTGCTGTTAATAATAGCCACAAACCAGTTGCTGCAAAAAAACAAACGACCAGAAACAATGCACATTGTACAGGACGCTGTAATGCTACAACCATCAGGGCTGAGAAAATCAATAAACTGGAAAATGCAAAAAATAATAAATTTTGTATGATCATCTAAACCTCGCATCTGCTTCACGGTCTTTGGCAATTTGTTTTTCGTATTGCTCACCCATCGCTAATAATTTTGATTTTGTCATAATTTCTTCACCGCGATTTTCCATATGGTAATGTTGGACATTGGTTTCGACGATAGAATCTACAGGGCAGGATTCTTCACAAAATCCACAGTAAATACATTTGAATAAATCGATTTCATATTTTGTCGTTCGGCGGGAACCGTCTTCGCGAGGCTCTGCATCTATTGTAATGGCCAATGCAGGACAGACAGCTTCGCATAATTTACAGGCAATACAGCGCTCTTCGCCGTTGGGATAGCGTCTTAAGGCATGAAGCCCGCGAAATCTGGGTGATATGGGTGTCGTTTCTTCGGGGAATTGGATTGTAATCTTTCGGGAAAACAAATGCCTCCCCGTAAGCTTAAGGCCTTTTAATAATTCCCATAAGAAAAAAGTTTTAAACCAATGGCTTAGAAATTTCATCATTCAACCTATTAATACAGGGGTTTCCCCTCTCCCGCTTGCGGGAGAGGGTGTCCGAAGGACGGGTGAGGGTATAAATAATTTGATCACCCCTCATCCGGCGCTTCGCGCCACCTTCTCCCGCAAGCGGGAGAAGGGATTTTCTCATTCGCAAATTGCATTTTATCACACGAACCATGGTGCTAACTTCAACTGCACACCCACTGCAACCAGGATAATCCAGACTAATGTCACCGGAATCAGTATTTTCCAGCCCAGGCGCATGATTTGATCATATCTGTAGCGTGGGAAAGTCGCACGCAGCCATAAATAGGTAAAAACAAAAAACCCTGTTTTAGCCATCAACCAGACAATACCCGGCACGAATGCAAATATTTTCTCCAACACGGGTATGCCTTCAAACGGTGAGAGCCAGCCGCCCATAAATAATATCGCAGCGATGATAGAGACTAAAATCATGTTGGCATATTCAGCCAGGAAAAATACGCCAAATGTAATACCCGAATATTCGACATGAAAACCTGCGACAATTTCTGATTCACCCTCAGAAACATCAAAAGGCGCACGATTGGTTTCAGCAACAGCTGAAATCCAATAAGTAACAAACAAGGGCAATAGGGGCAGCCAATACCAATGCCATAACCCGCCTGCCTGATGTTCAACTATAGTCTGTAAATTCATGCTGCCCGCTGCTAATAATACACCCACGAATGCAAAACCCATGGGTATTTCATACGAAATCGTTTGTGCAGCTGATCTCAGTGCACCAAAAAAAGCATATTTGGAGTTGGATGCCCAACCTGCGACTAATATGCCGTAGACACCAATGGAACTCATTGCAAATAAAAATAAAACACCCGCGTTGATGTCCGTCACTAAGATATCAGGCTGAAAGGGAATAATACTCCAAGCCGCCAACGCAGGTGCGATAGATAAAATAGGTGCAATAAGATATAAATATTTATTAGATGCCGTGGGAATAATAATTTCTTTACATAATAATTTAACGATATCCGCAATAGGCTGTAAAATACCGCGAAAACCAACACGATTAGGTCCGATACGATCCTGCATATAGCCGATGACTTTTCTTTCCATAAAAGTCAGGTAGGCCACGCCTAATAATAGCGGAATAACGATCGCAAAAATCTTTACTAAAGTCCAAATGATAAAAATCAAAGTATCAATCATGATGTGCACTTAATTTAATTTCATCAAAACACTTGTCTAATAATACACTCTCTTCAAATCCTGCAGGTATCCAGACGCAATCATCCGCAATTCGTTCGTCTATTTTAATTTCTAACTTTATTTTATTTAAATCATATTTTAGCGCTGTATTTTTATTGACTTTAATACACACAGCTTCAGAAGTGACAGATTTTTGTAAAGCCTCTCCTCTTCTGACTAACGCATCAGCGCGATAGATTGACCACTCTGTAATGCGCTGTAACGTAGAGACAAGGCAATGCCTTGTCTCTACAGGTACAGGAAATTTTTGTATTTTATGAGTTATTTTATTTTTAAATAAATTTCTGATTTCATCACAAATACTTTCTGAGGTGACATAATCAAAATGGTTTAACTGGAAAAAATTGCCCAGTACACGCAATATTTTCCAAGCTGGTCGTGATTCGCCCTGCAAAGGCACTACCGTATTGAAAGATTGAAACTGGCCGTCAAGATTAACATAAGTACCTGAATTTTCGGCAAAAAGTGCAACAGGCAAAATGACATCTGCGCAGTCTAATAAAGATTTGGGTTTATAAGCTGATAGCGCAATCACGCATTCTGCTTCTCTTAGCGCTTTCATCGCAATTTCTGAATTAACCAAATCCAGATCAGGCTCCATGTTTAATAAGATATAAGCCTTGAGTTTTGCTTGTATAGCCTGATATGCACTATAACCTGAAGAACTGATTATCTCTCCTGATGAACCCCGATGTGGAATACAGCCTGCAATCCAGGCGCCAGCATTATTACAACCCTCATAAAGATAACCTACAGTTGCCTGATGTTTGTCAGCCAATTGTTGGACATAAAATCTTATCTTAGAGGCTTCAGGATGATTTAAAGCTAATGCGCCCAATAAAATGCTTATCTTATTTACACCAGTAAGATATTTTTCAAATAAATTTTGTTGAGCTAATCTCTCTAACATCTTCTGAGGTGAGGCAATAATTTTATCTTTACACTCAAAAGCAAATTCGAAATCAATCGGATTAATACATAGAATTTTAGCGCCCTGTAAAAAAGCTTTGCGGATACGATGGGCAATCAATGGGTGCTCATGATGAATATGAGAGCCAATAATGACTATAATTTCCTGCTCTTGTAATGCCGATATGGGCAATCCTAAAGACGGATAAAATGGCATTTGATTTTGATCTGACGAATCGCTCTCATGTATGCGGTGATCAATGTGCTGACTGCCAATCCCTCGCATGAATTTTTGAAGCAGATAAAATTCTTCCAATGTCGAATTAGGCGAAGCAATGGCCGCTATTTCATGCGCACCATGTATCTCTCTAATCGCTTTTAATTTTTTGACAGCAAAATCAAGTGCGCTAGTCCAATCAGTCTCTATCCATTGATTATCTTGTTTAATCATGGGCACTGTCAGACGGTCTTCACTGTATAATCCCTGATAGCTGAAACGATCACGATCAGATATCCAGGTTTCATTGGCTTGTTCATTTTCTCTGGGCACCACGCGCATAATTTTACCACGCAATGTTTGCACATAGAGATTTGAGCCAATTCCATCATGCGCGGCAATAGATTCTGCCTGATCCAATTCCCATGCGCGCGCCCTAAATCGAAAAGGTTTTGACGTCAAAGCGCCAACAGGGCATAAATCAATAATATTGCCAGACAGCTCAGATTTCATCGCATGCGATTTTAAATAAGTTCCGATTTCCATGCGATCACCGCGGCCAATTGTGCCCAGTTCACGCACGCCTGCCACTTCCTGTCCAAAGCGCACGCACCGTGTACATTGGATACAGCGCGTCATATCAGTTGATATCAATGATCCTAGATTTTCATCTTTGACGGATCTCTTGGGTTCATCGTAGCGCGAAAAATCTTGTCCATATTCCATGGAAATATCTTGTAATTCACATGCACCACCCTGGTCACAAATTGGACAATCCAGCGGATGATTGATCAATAAAAATTCCATGACAGATTTCTGGGCATCTATCGCTTTAACTGATTGTGTAAATACTTTCATTCCCGGCGTAACGGGTGTCGCGCAAGCAGGTAAAGGCTTGGGTGCTTTTTCCACTTCAACCAAACACATGCGGCAATTGGCAGCGATGGATAGTTTTTTGTGATAACAAAATCTAGGGATTTTGGAATTTTTAAGGCATGCGCTATCAACAGCTTCGATAATCATCGAGCCCGGCGTCACTTCAATCTTTTGCCCGTCTATTTCAATTTCTATCATGTTTTGTCTTTATCCCACTCTTGGCGTCATTGCGAGACCCGCGTCTTCTTGCGAAGCGAAGCAATCCAGAACACCATTTAATTAAAACATTACGTAAAACTATAAACAAACCCTGGATTGCTTCGACCTTCGGTCTCGCAATGACGCCAGGGAAACAAATATTACTTCTATGTTCTATATTTATTAATATGCTCCTCAAATTCCTCACGAAAATACTTGATAAAGCTCATGATGGGCATAGCGGCAGCGTCGCCAAACGCACAAATCGTACGTCCCATGATCTTGGACGCCATATTGCTCAATAAATCCAAATCTTCTATCTTGCCCTGCCCATGTAAAATACGATGAATGACGCGCGACATCCAACCTGTGCCTTCGCGGCAAGGTGTGCATTGTCCGCAAGATTCTTCATGATAAAAGTGCGCAATACGCGCAAGAATTTCAACCATAGAGGTTGTTTCATCCATGATAATGACAGCACCTGAACCTAACATAGAGCCTGCTTTTGAGATAGCATCATAATCCATCGTTAATTCCATCATGATATCCCCGGGCAAAACAGGCGCAGAAGATCCGCCTGGTATAACCGCTTTTAATTTGCGGCCGTCTTTCATACCACCTGAGAGTTCTAATAACTCTCTAAACGGTATACCTAACGAGACTTCATAATTACCGGGTTTATTGACATGACCCGTAACACTAAAAATCTTACATCCGCCATTATTGGGCAGACCCATCTCCAGAAACCATTGCGCCCCTTTTTCCAATATAATAGGGACTGAAGCAAATGTTTCCGTATTATTAATCGTCGTTGGACGACCGTATACACCATAATTCGCAGGAAACGGCGGCTTAAATCTGGGCTTACCTGGCTTGCCCTCTAAAGATTCCATCATAGCCGTTTCTTCGCCGCAGATATAAGCACCTGCACCCAAATGGTTATATAAATCAAAATCAGTGCCAGAATTTAAAATATTTTTGCCCAGCAATCCTGCACTATAAGCTTCCTGTAGCGCTATTTCAGAACATTCAAACGGTTCCATATATTCGCCGCGAATATAATTATATCCGACAGTTGCACCCATGACATAACCACCAATAGCCATACCTTCAATCACGGCATGAGGATTATATCGCAAGATATCACGATCTTTACATGTCCCTGGCTCGCCTTCATCTGAGTTACATAAAACATATTTCTGGCCCGGCGCATTGCGCGAAAGAAAACTCCATTTTAATCCCGTAGGAAAGCCTGCGCCGCCGCGACCACGCAATGAAGAAGCTTTCAGTTCTGCAATGATTTTTTCAGGTGACGTTTTTTCAGCCAGAATTTTGCGCCAGATTTTATATCCGCCAATGCTTTCATAAGTTTTGAGGGACGCTGGATTTTCTAATCCTAAAGTACTGAAACAAACTGGAGTGATTTTATGTTTTTCTGTGCTCATACTAATTCATCCAATAGCTTATCAATCTTCTCTGGCGTAAGATTTTCATAATATTGATGCCCCATATGAATAACAGGCGCATTGGCACACGCACCCAGGCACTCCACTTCTTTGAGAGAAAATTTTCCGTCTGGCGTCGTTTCACCAAAATTGATCTTTAATTTTTGTTTCAGATGATCGACGATTTTATCGCAGCCAGCTAACATACAAGAGATATTTGTACACACGGCAAGTTTATATTTACCCACTGGCTTTAATTCATACATCGAATAAAACGCAGCTATTTCATAGACTGCAATATCAGACATCTCTAAATATTTTGCCACAGCCTGCATCAATTCATCAGTCAACCATCCGCCGTGCGCTTCCTGAACCAACATCAATGCAGGCAGCACCGCAGATTGTTTTTGATCTTCAGGATATTTGGATATCCAGTGATCTATTTTGTTTTTTAACTCATCAGAAAAAATTGTCATCAGCGATCAATTTCTCCAAACACAATATCCTGGCTGGATAAAATGGCGACAGCATCAGCAAGCAAATGCCCACGGCACATTTCATCCATAGCCGCCAGGTGCGGAAAACCTGCCGCACGAATTTTGACTCTATAGGGTTTGTTTGCACCGTCTGAAATCAAATACACACCAAACTCGCCTTTAGGATGTTCGACAGCAGCATAAGCTTCGCCTGCGGGTAAACAATAACCTTCTGTAAATAATTTAAAATGATGTATGAGCGCTTCCATGCTTTCTTTCAACTCTACACGCGTGGGCGGCGTAATTTTATGGTCTGGAATCATGACGGGACCCGGATTATTTTTAAGCCATTCGACACATTGTCGAATAATATGATTAGATTGACGCATTTCCTCAACGCGAACCAGATAACGATCGTAACAATCGCCATTTTTTCCTACAGCCATCGCAAAATCTAATTGATCATAAACAGCATATGGCTGTTTTTTGCGTAAATCCCATTCAACTGATGAGCCTCGCAACATGGGGCCTGTAAAACCTAAAGCAATAGCACGTTCAGGGCTGACCACGCCAATATCCACATTACGCTGTTTCCAGATACGATTATCCGTGAGTAACGTTTCATATTCATCAACACACTTAGGGAAGCGCTCTGTAAAATCCCAGATAAAATCCAACAAAGTCCCTTCGCGGTTTTGATTGATTTTGTTGACTTCTTTCTCACTATGCCGCTTGGATGCTTTATATTTGGGCATACTCAGTGGCAAATCACGGTAAACACCGCCAGGTCGATAATATGTTGCATGCATGCGTGCACCTGATACTGCTTCGTAGCAATCCAACAAATCTTCACGTTCACGAAAAGCATATAAAAATACGCTCATGGCACCCAAATCCAAAGCTGCTGCACCTAACCATAAGAGATGATTTAAAATGCGCGTGATTTCATCAAACATGACGCGTATATATCGTGCTCTCACCGGCGGCTGTATACCCAATAATTTTTCGATGGCTAAGACATATCCATGTTCGTTACACATCATGGAAACATAATCCAATCTATCCATATAACCTATGCTTTGGTTATAGGGTTTTGTCTCGGCTAATTTTTCTGTTGCACGATGTAATAATCCAATATGCGGATCCAGGCGTTGGATCACTTCGCCGTCTAACTCCATGACCAAACGCAACACGCCATGTGCTGCGGGATGCTGCGGACCAAAATTGACTGTAAAATTTTTCATCTCAGCCATCGGATTTATCCTCGCTGATATAGCGGCTGTCTTCGCGTATCACTTTGGGCACTAATACGCGCGGTTGTATTTTAACTGGCTCATAAATCACGCGCTGTTGCGTTTTGTCATAACGCACTTCAACTTCCCCGCTCAGTGGAAAATCTTTTCTAAACGGATGTCCTATAAAACCATAATCCGTCAGAATGCGTCTCAGATCAGGATGTTTGTCAAACAAAATACCATAGAGATCAAACGCTTCGCGTTCATACCAGTTAGCACAAGGCCATATATCTACCACTGAATCTATAATGGGCGGATCATCTAAAAAGACTTTAAGTCTTAAACGTTGATTAAGAGAATAAGATAATAAATGATAAACTACTGCAAAGCGGGGTTTATCCCATTTTTGTTCGTGCAGCTGGCGGGAATGATCTACACCACGATCAAATCCTACCCCTGTCGCTTTATCTGTCAGCCATTCTGATATTCCATAATCTAAATAATCTACACCGCAGAGATCCATTAATGCTTCGAATTTAAACGCCTGATGATCGCGCAATATTTTTGCTGTTTCCAATAGATTTTCTTTGGGAACTTCTGTAGAGACAAGGCATTGCCTTGTCTCTACATGCCTTGCTTCTAAGAGTGAATTTTCAATATTGGCAATCAATTCTTGCATGATTAATCCTGTTTGGCCTTTTCACGGCGGCGTATTTTATTTTGTAATTGAATCACACCATACACCAAAGCTTCTGCCGTCGGCGGGCAGCCCGGCACATAAATATCCACAGGGACAATACGATCACAACCCCGCACTACGGAATAAGAATAATGATAATAACCGCCGCCATTGGCGCATGATCCCATGGAAATCACCCATTTAGGTTCAGTCATCTGATCATAGACTTTCCGTAAGGCAGGCGCCATTTTATTGCAGAGAGTCCCTGCAACAATCATGACATCCGATTGGCGCGGACTGGGTCGATACATGACGCCAAAGCGATCCAGATCATAACGGGAAGCACTGGCGTGCATCATTTCTACGGCACAACACGCCAGCCCAAAGCTCACAGGCCATAAAGAACCACTGCGCGCCCACGCGGCTAATTTTTCAAGGGAAGTCACCGCAAAGCCTTTTTCATGAAATTCTTCTAACGCCATTCCAATGCTCCTTTACACCATTCGTAAATAAAACCTATTGTCAGCAGGATCAGAAAAACCATCATTGACCAAAATCCAAACCAGCCAATATCTCTTAAAACTATTCCCCATGGAAATAAAAAAGCAGTTTCAAGATCAAATAAAATAAATAAAATTGCAACGAGATAATAACGGACATCAAAAGGCAGCCGCGCATCTTCAAATGCGGGAAAACCGCATTCATACGCAGATAATTTTTCAGCTGTGGGCTTTCTCGGACTGATCAGGCTGCCTAATACCATAGGCGCAACGCCAATGAATAATCCCACACCGATAAAAAGCAATATAGGCAAATAATTCGTTAGCATTTTTGTCTCAAAATTGGTGCCGAAGGCCGGACTCGAACCGGCACGGTTTTACCCACTACCACCTCAAGGTAGCGTGTCTACCAAATTCCACCACTTCGGCAAATCTAATACTTTATTTTTTCTGCTGACTTTGCTGCAATAAAACCTGAGGTGTATTGGCTATCTGCTGTTGTTTTATGGATTCCGCAATCAGATGATTCAGCATCAGACTAGAGGTAAAAAATATGGCTACCAAAATAGCGATAATTTTGACCAAAAAAGAAGTCGATCCCTGACTGCCAAACACAGTCTGTGAAGCGCCGCTGCCAAAGGAAGCTCCTATATCTGAACCTTTCCCCTGCTGCATCAAAATCAGCACAATCAGCAAAAAAGCGACTATCAAATGAACCGCTAATAATATTTGTGACATTTTTCTATTTTACTCCATTGCATGACATATCGCCTGAAATTCTTCACCTATCAGAGAAGCGCCACCCACCAGCGCGCCATCAATATCCGCCATTGCAAAAAGCTGTTTGGCATTGGAAGATTTCACACTTCCGCCATATAAAATAGGCATATTTAACGCTAATTTCTCATCCACTTCAGATACCAGTTCTCTGATAAAACTATGCACTTTTTGCGCTTCCTGCGGCGTTGCCGTCAATCCTGTACCAATTGCCCATACCGGCTCATACGCGATAATGAGCGACGGCAGGTATTGTAATGTTGCGGGAGATTTTAACACACTCTCAAGCTGAGCCCATATTTTTTGTTCAGTATGATGCGACTGATGCTCTTCGAGGGTTTCGCCTACACACAATACGGATTTTAAACCCGCTTTTGCGGATTTTAAAAATTTTTGCATAATGATTTCTGGCGTTTCGTGAAAATATTGTCTGCGCTCAGAATGGCCAATCAAAACATACTCACAGCCCATATCTTTCAGCATATCGGCAGAAACCTCACCCGTATAAGCGCCATTGTCATATTCAGACATATTCTGCGCACCGTATTTAATCTGAGAATGCTTTAATTCCCAGGCTGTTTTTTCGATATGAGTAAAAGACGGAAATACAACTGCATGAGTATTCTGAGCCAATTGAATGGACTTGATTTGCTGTAATAAAACATGAACAGTATCTTTTGTACCATTCATTTTCCAGTTACCCATTACAAAACGTTGTCGCGTCATAAATTTCTCCACAAAAAACATCAATGTTTTCTCTGCAGGGGACAAAATTTCAAAATAAGCCGTCTTTTCGCCTCTCCCGTGGGGAGAGGTGATAAGATTGTCGTTTTTACTGAAAAAAGTGAATCTTTCAAATTTTTGTACCCTGCAGAGAAATATTTTGGAATTTTTAGAAAAATTAATATTTCCCTAAGGTTCGCTTGATAATATATCTGAAATTTAGAGATTTTATAAATATTTAATAGCTTCATGATATTTTCTCACCCATAATTTCACCCACCGTCCGAAATGATCCAAATACAATAATACGATCATTGGGAGCTGCTTTTTCCAATGCTGCCTGATAAGCCAATGTTGGATTATCAAACAAGATGCTCTTATTAGGAATAAATTTTGCTATCTCTACACAAGACGCTCCGCGCGGATCATCTATTGTTGCGACATGCCAGATATCTACCAAATTTAACATGGGCACCAATGTGCCCTCAATATCTTTATCTTTTAGCATGCCAATAACCGCAATCGTTTTGCCTTCACAAGATAATAATTTAAGCCGCTTTGCTAATAGCCTGGCAGAGGCCGGATTATGTGCGACATCCAATATTTGCAATATAGGCTTGGATATAATTTGAAATCTGCCCGGCAGAAAAGCTTTCTCCAAGCCAATATTTATCGCTTCTCGAGAAATATCACATGGAAAAACGCTGAGAGCCTGCAATGCTGCCGCAATATTTTGAATATATAATTTAGGCAAAGCCAGATTTTCATAACGAATACTTTTATTCCACCAATTCCAATGGTCAGAAAATTCTTCAAAAAAATAATTTTGTTTATAGTAATATAAATCCGCTTTTATTTTATCTGCATATTGTCTAACGCTATCTGGCACATTTTCATCGCCGCATATTGCGGGCTTGCCCGATCGAAATATATGCGCTTTCTCAAAGCCAATTTTTTCACGCGTGGCACCCAATCTATCCATATGATCCAGATCAATAGACGTGATGATGGATACATCAGGTTCAACACTGAGATTAACCGGATCCAATCTGCCGCCTATACCCACTTCTAAGATGTAAGCATCCAGATTTTTGGATTCAAATATTTTTAACGCAGCCTGAGTGGCTTGTTGGAAATACCCCAGATTGGGATCAATATCTATATAAGCTTTTTGAATTTCATCATCAGATGCTGATTGATTATTGTATCTAATACGTTCATTGAATTTGACCAAATGGGGAGAAGTATAACAGCCGACTTTATAACCCTGTGCGGATAAAATAGCCTCGCACACAGCTGCACACGACCCTTTGCCATTTGTGCCTGTTATTGTGATAACGGGTTTGTTGAGATACATATCTTACAAAAATTTAATCCTTGCCGGTAATAAGAGATAATACCGAAACATCTTCATCAATTTCTGGCCAATGAATGCCTATGCCGTTTCCAATCAGATGCCAATGATTTCTTTCTGTTTTTTTAGCATCTCGCAATCTCGGAAACCATTCTAATGGCGCAGAAATTTCACGGCCATCGGCTAATATGATATGCAAGTTATTTTCTGTAAAATCGACATCAATTGCATGATTATCAAGATGTGCCATCAAAGTATTCATGCCATTTCTCCAAAAACAATGATCGATGTTGGAATACCAACGCTTTAATTTTAGTCAACTCATGACTTCGAAAGCCAAAGAAAAAGAAGCGATACCCATTAATCTTAAGTATAGTCGGCATAGCTATTCCTCAACAACATAAAAAAAGCCGGCAGCGCAGGCTAACCGGCTCCAGAGGAGCGCACCCCTACCGGGAGGACTAATATAAAGTCTAGTACTAGAAATATAAAAAATCAAGTAAAAATCTAGCGCATCAAACACTATGATGATGCAGCAATTTTGACAACAATCTGGCGAGTGTATCGCGCATTTCACGGCGATCGACAATCATATCAATTGCGCCGTGCTCTAAGAGAAATTCACTGCGTTGGAAACCTTCGGGTAAAGCGGTACGCATGCTTTGTTCGATCACACGCGGACCGGCAAATCCAATCAACGCTTTGGGTTCAGCGGCAATGATATCTCCCAGCATCGCAAGACTGGCAGAAACACCACCCATTGTGGGATCAGTCAATACAGAAATATAAGGCAATTTTGTTTGGGCGAAACTTGCCAGCGCGGCGCTGGTTTTTGCCATTTGCATCAATGAAAATAAGGCTTCCTGCATGCGCGCACCACCGCTTGTGCTGAAACATATAAGCGGTGTACGTTTTTGAGTCGCTGCTTGTACGGCCAATACAAAACGCTCACCCAGCGCTGTACCCATGGAACCTGCCATAAAATTAAATTCAAAAGCACAAGCTAACACAGGAATAGATTTCAACTGCCCTTCCATAACGATGAGAGCTTCGTCTTCTTTTGAGGATTTCTGAGCAGCTTCTAAACGATCTTTGTATTTTTTTAAATCTTTAAACTTTAATCTATCAACAGCCAGAATTTCTTTACCCAACTCTATGCCGCTATGTTCATCCAAGAATAATTCTAAACGTTCGCGAGCAGGAATATACGCATGATAAGAACATTTTGGACAAACAGTTAAATTACGCTCAAGTTCAGTGCGATAAAGAATTGCATCGCATCCTTTGCAGCTGATCCACAACCCCTCAGGTACACCCTTTTTGCTGACAGACTCCGTACGAATAACAGAAGGTAATAGTTTTTTAAGCCAGCTCATGTGATACCTTTAACCCTGTAATGAGTTCGTCCTGAAGCCAGGTCAATATTTGGCTAATCGCATAATTAACTACTTCATCTTCAGGCATTTTTTCTGCTAATTTTTCGCAAATTTCGCTGAATATTAATTTTTGCTGAATACTTTCTATAAAAATATTTTCTGCAGGACTTATAGATACATAATAAATTTGCCTTTCTTTTCGCCAGATACGGCATGCTGTAGAGACAAGGCATTGCCTTGTCTCTACAGGCGTTATTTCTTTATCATCTAAAAGGGCTTTATATACAAGCAATGTATTATAGCTAAATTCTAATATCTGCAATGACGGATGACACTCGAAAACAATATCTCCCCAGCTTTCCTGCGGAATTTCTTCCAGGTTTTGCTTTGAAACAGGGGGTGCATCGCCAGCATCAACAGCTGTATTGATAGCCCATTCCAGCGCTGCAATTTCAGATTCCAATAGATAATTTTTATCTTTTAAAAACAAACTGAATTGATAGCCTATTTTCGCAACAGAGAAAAAATGAGAGGGATAAAGACGAATATACTCACAACACCATTCATCAAATAAATCTTCGCCGCTGTATTTTTTGACAGAGGGAAAAGTTTTTTCTAACACTTCACCTAGACGCGCATCATAGCCATCCGCATAAATTGATAAGCGATCTGTGATAGTGTCAGCGGGTGGAACTACAATCATTGATTTGAGTTGTTCTGATTCTGGATTTTCGGAATTAAAAATATATTGTCGAAAATATTGCTGTAACTCAGACAGTCGCATAAACTTCAACCTCTTCTACACAGACCCTGGCTTTTTGTAGTTCTTCCAGCAATTCTCCAAATGGCGGAAAACGATCATCTCGCTCTATCAACGTCGATACTTTACCCATTTTTTTGAGGGTATATTTAAACAACTTCCATACTTCATCGATAATCGGTGCATCGTGTGTATCTAAGATATGCGTCCCATGATTGGTATGGCCTGCCAGGTGAAATTGCTGTACAGACTGCGGGGGAATAGCACCAATAAATACCAGGGGATCAAATCCATGATTAATGCTGTTGACATAGACGTTATTGATGTCTAATAACAACAGACAATCTGTCATTTTAGTTAACGCTGTGAGGAATTCCCATTCTGTCAAACTGGAATCTGTATAGTTAATATAAGAAGAAGTATTTTCAATTAAAATTTTGCGCCCTAAAAAATCCTGTACTTGTATAATTCGAGATGCAATATGTTTCAGTGCTTCTTCAGTAAACGGAACAGGCAATAAATCATGCGTATTCATTTTGTTAAACCCTGTCCAGCAACAATGATCAGAAACCCAGGCAGGATTGATATGGTAAATCAGCTTTTTTAATCTGCCCAAATATTCCTGATTGAGAGGGTCACAACTGCCAATCGATAAGGAAACTCCATGCATAACAATAGGGTAATGTTCCCGCACGCGATCAAGGTAATACAGTGGATTTCCACCATCACCCATGTAATCTTCAGAGATAATCTCAAACCAGTCTACAGGTGGTAAGGTCTCAAGAATTTCTTGATAATATGTTGTTCGTAACCCTAAACCGCAACCTAAATAAGTTTTCATAGCAAAAGAGAGGCTAAAAGAGGGTAACTTAAAAATAATGAGGCCGGTAAAAAACCAGCCTCATCCAAACTGCAACAGAAAACAACGATTAGTTGCCGCCTGTGGAACCTGTACTTGTTGTTGTGGTTGTAGAAGCTGCTGTGGTGCTTGCTGCTTTTTTAGTCATCATATGATGACGGTGATGACGATGATGCTTCATCTTATGTTTACATGAACTCATGTTTTTACATGTGTTCACTGGAGCAGGAGCAGGAGCCGCAACAGGAACTGCTGTGGGTTCACCACAAGCACTGCCGCTCCCCTGACTTGCACAACCAGCCAACAACATCGCACTTGCAACTGCTGTAGCAATAACTAGGCCTTTTTTGAACATGTGGATATATCCTCATAAATAAAGTTTGAACAATTAACTCAATGATCAATCCATCATCACTGAAAAATTGATCGCCTATATTAACGCCTATTCTGATTTAGAAAGCAAGTCTTTGTGAAATTATTTTTACAACCATCCCGCCAGGGTTTCTCCGATCTCAACTGCACGGGTTTCAGGCAGATAATGCAAACCATGCCCCACCTCAACAACAGTCAGGTTTGAAAAGTGGTCAATCGCCCATGCAACTGTGCTCATACTGGTCAAAAACCCTGGCATTCCATACATCATCAATTTGCGATGCGGCGATTCCTTAAGCCATTCAGAATATTCTCTGATGAGTTTTGCTACAGGGCTTTTGGTATTGCGGTAAGGCTGCTCCACAGCATATTGCCACAATACTTTTCGATGTTCTTTTTTCTCAAACGGTTTGCGATAATGGTCCCACTCCTCAGGCGACAGCTTTTTGAGTGTTGTACCCGGCAATAACTTTTCCAGAATATAATTCTCTTCATAAACCAGATGTTTTAATTGTTCGCCATCATGTGACATGATAGCAATTTCCTGAATGGGCAGGGGAACATCACGCTTACTTTCAGGCAAATTGATATAAGCTTCAATAAAAACCATTGAATTCACTTTTTCGGGATGCCGTCTGGCATATTCAAATCCAATAATCGACCCCCACCCGTGCATCACCAGATCGAAAGAAGATAATCTCAACACTTCTATAAACCCTGTAAAATAATCAATATGATCATGAATGGTATAATCAATATCAGGTTTGCCGGATTCACCCATCCCGATTAAATCCAGCGCTATGCACTGGTAATAGGGAGCAACTCTGGGCATCACATTTCGCCAGATATAGCTGGAAGTCGGCACACCATGAATAAAGACAACCAGTTTTCCTTTGCCCTGTGTAGTATAATGAATCTTATGTCCTTTGACCTTTACATCGTGAGATGTTGGCATATCAACCTCCAGACTGAAATTGGGAGCGCTCAAATTTGTGACTAAACAACAGATTTTCTATTCCGTGTTTATTATACTCTTAATCATAGGAAGTTTTTATGGTTATACGAGATACAACGCCTTTTATCCTTCTACGGATGATGCTTATGTTCAGGCTAACACTGTTAATATCGCCGCTCAAGTAACAGGCCCTGTGAATGCTATTTTTGTTCAAGATCACGCACTCGTCAAAAAAGGTCAGTTATTATTCAGCATTGATCCCAGGCCCTTTGAGATTGCGCTGAAAAAAGCACAAGCTGTTCTCACACAGACTCAGGCTGAGAAGAACACACAGCAAAAAGACACTGCGCGAACTTTACAGCTTGTCTCGACAGGGCAACTGCCCAAAGCAGATGGCGATGACGCCCAGGGCAAACTGGATATGTTAAATGCAAGCTTAAAAATCGCACAAAGCGAACTTGCCCAGGCAGAGCTGAATCTGGAAAACACTAAAATTTTATCTTCCTCATCAGGCTATTTGACGAATTTTACTTTACGTCAGGGCGAAATGGTTCAAGCCACAAGCCCTTTGTTTGTATTGGTCGAAACAGATCACTGGTGGATAAACGCAAATATGAAGGAAACGGATATCGAACGCATTCATATTGGGCAGACTGCGAAAATACTGCTGGACATGTATCCCGGAATAAGTTTTAAGGGCAAAGTTCAGGGCATCAGCGCCGGCAGCGGCGCCGCATTTGCTATCTTACCGCCCGAGAATGCAACAGGTAACTGGGTAAAAGTCACTCAGCGCTTTCCCGTCAGGATTAATATCATCAATCCTGATCCCAAATACCCCCTTCGAATCGGCGCCAGCGGCGAAGTGGTTGTCGATACGCGGTAGAGATGCAAAATATGGCATCTCTATTTTTTGATTGAAAAAATTTACGGTGGGCAGCAATTAATTTGATGCAATTCGATAGCTTACATTAATTTTTAAAAATTAATAAAACCTTAGGGTTTGGTTGTTATACTGCTTACGCATTGTGCGGAATATGAGTGTTCGCGCTACAATTTGAGATTATTAGGATACTTCATAGGAATATTAACTTAAACGAGCGAGTGAGTAATAGATATGACTGAAGAAATAATACGCATTAATCTTAGTGGAATATCAGATGATCATAAAATAGTAGACTTTGATTTTTGCGGTGAAGAAGGCGCAAGCAAACTTAGTGAAAAGCTTGAGGAAGCGATTAAAAAAATTGGGCCAAAAAAGAAATACTCAATTGATTTGTTATCCACTGAACTTAGACCAGAATGTGCAGAAGTGCTCGCAAAGTACATCATTTCAGGAAAATGCAGAACGGTTTATCTGTGCAGATGCAAAATTAACGACACATTCGCAATAACGCTAGCGCAGGCCATTGAATCAGCGGACTGTCTTCCTTCATCAGTGGATTTGCGTCTTAACAACATTAGCGATATAGGCGCAGAAGCGCTTCTAAAGGCGGCTAAATTAAAAAATTGCCAAATTAGCCTGTCTGCTCACAATATTAGTCTTCAGTTCTTTTATAAAAATAGGGACGATTTGAAATACCTTGATGTCACACAAGAAGAAATTGTCAAGAACTATAAAGAGAAGAATGAGGAGCTGCTGAACTTATTCGGAATCAAGGTTACAGACAACGATAAAATTGATAAGCTTCCCATTATGGTTACGTTATCCAGCGATTATTATGGTAATGTCAAAATAAATAATGACATCACAGTAAATGAAGAAACATTTACAAAACACATTGAAACAACTGCTAAATCAGGAAAATATTACCTTATTTTGAAGTCAGGCATTGATGAAAAGACAGCAAAGATAATTGTCAAGGCTTTTTCATCAGAAAATTTCTGTGGCATTCATATTGTTGCTATTTCTATTTTAAATATTACCTACGAAGGCCTGAAAACGATTACTACTGCGGTTGAAAACTTCGTTTTATCCGGAAAATGTCCTCCTAAGTTTGACTTTACCTTAGTTTGGGAAAAAAACTATGACCGCTACATCCACTCTCTTGCCAGTCCCGGTTCCAATAACCCCAAGATGAAAAAATTACTTTTAGATAATATTAGGGCGTCTTTGAAAAAAAATGTCCAAAATCATGAAGCTCGCCGCAAGGCTGTTATTGAATCTTTAAATTCTATAACTTTTTTTGTTTCTCGCAATTTTGATTCTTTTCCTCGAGAGTTAATACGAATTATCTGCTAGTATTTGTTAACATGTGATTTTCATGAACCAAAAACCTGCAGCGCAGCGGCTCTGCCAACAACAAATGCCCCCAATAATATAGCACCGCAGCCAGCGAAAACTGATAACACCCTTAATAAACCTGAGGTTACATCACAGGACAAAACTCATTCGAATAATGAACTTTATAGCACTCTTTATTGTAATCTTTTTTCATCCAGCAATAACACCGAAAAAAGGTCTGCCAGACCGCTGGATATCAGGATTAATCAATATGCAGAGCGAGAGCGTAAGGCAGAACTTGCACTTGCCTGTCCTGTGGAATTAGAGAATAATAAAATGGTGATGACTTTTAAGGACAGTTCAGTTGCAAAAAATTTTCATGAAACATACTTTAAGAGTATAGCTGCTTCGGTATTATCCGGCAACAAAATTACGTTGACTGGCGAAAGCGAAATATTAAATTTCATAACACAAAAACTTAAATTCGCAAACTATAATGTGCGCGCTTTAAAGAATGATTACCCTGAGTTCGGAATGCCACAACCGGTAACGATGGACATCGCCAGAGTACCGCAAAACACCTGATAAAACCCCCAGCCAGCAAACGTTAAGTTTCTTTTTTGAACGCCTGCGGCTGGAGTATCCTTTTTAGATGATTTTATACACCCTAAGGTTTTATGAGTCCTTGAAATATTCCTAAGTTTTAGGCAAAGTCACACCTTTTTGGCCCTGGTATTTTCCGTTTCGGTCTTTGTAGGAAGTTTCACAAATTTCGTTAGATTCGAGGAAAATCATTTGCGCGATGCCTTCATTGGCGTATATTTTTGCTGGTAAATTTGTCGTATTGGAAAACTCCAAAGTCACATGCCCTTCCCATTCTGGCTCCAAAGGCGTGACATTGACGATTATCCCGCATCTCGCATAAGTCGATTTTCCCAGACAAATAGTCAAAATATTTCGGGGTATGCGAAAATATTCAATCGTCCTGGCCAAAGCAAAAGAATTGGGCGGAATGATACAAATATCTGAGGTTAAATTTACAAAACTGGAATCATCAAAACATTTGGGATCGACAATAGCCGAGTTAATATTCGTAAATATCTTAAATTCATTAGCACATCGTACGTCATAGCCATAACTCGACGTACCGTATGAAATAATCGATTTTTGATCAGCTATTTTGATCTGATTGGGCTCAAATGGCTCAATCATGCCTTCTTTGTCCGCCATACGGCGAATCCAGTGATCAGATTTTATAGACATGGTTTTTCCTCGGGTATTTTCAAATAGATTATGAAATATTATACTGGTTAATTACATTAAATACATAAGGAAAAATTTATGCCTACGATAAGCATTTTTTATGGCATCATTATTCAAATGTTCTTTAATGATTATGCACCGCCTCATTTTCATGTGAAATATGCAGAATTCAAAGCTATAATTGACATTCATCAGCTTAAACTGATCAAGGGCGAATTGCCGCGCAGAGCTTTGGAACTCGTATTAGACTGGGCAGAACTACATCAAGCAGAATTATTGGAAAATTGGCATTTATGTCAATCTGATACATTGCCTAAAAAAATTAATCCTCTCAAATAGAAAGGAACTTAAATATGTATTGGGATATTGTGGAAGTTAAACTTGAATCCCATTTGGTTTTATCCGTGCGTTTTTCAGATGGCACTTGTGGGAAAGTAAGATTTTTGCCAACTCGTTTAAGAGGCGTTTTCACGCCGCTGAAAAATCCTGATTTTTTTAAAAAAGTATTTATTGCCGATGGTGTAGTCACCTGGCCTGGCGAAATTGATTTAGCACCTGATGCCATGTATGACGAAATCAAAAAACATGGCGAATGGATATTATCTTAGAACAACAACCTCATAAACTAACCAGGCTAATAATGATGCAATCAACATCACCAAAGCTAATGGAATCTGATTGGCCGCTGGCAAGTGAGAAATAATTCCGCCGATCACAGCGCCGCCGCCGACTTGCATAAAGCCATATAACGCACCAGCATAACCGGCAATTTTTCCAAACGGCGTAAAAGCAGTCGCATAGGCATTAGGCCAGATCAATGACGATCCGAAATAGAATAATATAACTGGTATGATTATGTCATAGAGATGCACGCATCATGTTAGACATGCCAAAACGCATAACCCATTTGCTATTCAACCACCCTGCTAATCCGTAAGCAAAACCACCGCCTAAAAAAGTCATTAAGCCAAACGTTACAGGGCTGATGCCCACGACATGGATTAATAATACAGGCCCTGCTGTAAACCAGGCAAAAAATGCGCCATAGCTTAAAAATGTACAGACAGTTACGCCCATAAAAATACGGCTGGTTAATAATTGACGAAAAGTATTGATCATATAACTGAGACATAATTTTTCAGCATGATGATGCTGACTGGTTTCTTTAAAGCCATATATAATGGAAATTAATGCGATGAGTGCATAGACACTCATGAACACAAAACTGGCGCGCCAATCAAAGTAATGTTGGAGATATCCGCCTAAAGCAGGTGCAGCAGGAACAATAAACATCACAAAAATCACCAATTTGGAGACATATTTTGCAAGTTCTTCGCCTGTGAATACATCTCTAAATACCGTACGCCACAATGCTGCACAGGCACCTGCACCACAGCCCTGAATAAATCTACCCAAAATTAAAATATCAATATTTGATGCAAACACACATGTAAAGCTGCCTGCTGCCATAATACTGATGCCTATTGTCAGCGGTAATTTCCGACCGATGCCATCTGACTGATATTTCATCATTTTGGCAATAAAGAAAAATTATGGCGGGAGGTGAAGCACAATATCGCCAAAGATTCTCAACAGCAATCCAAAATGCTGCCAGATATCAAACCTAACTTTAAAGATTTTCTACAAGAATTATTTACAAAAGGCATTGAATTTTATCAACAAAATCCAGATATCGTCCGTATGCTCAATTGGCAGCGTTTGGAATATAATAATACTCAAAAAATTGGCATTACATTATCACCAGAATTTCAGGCCTGGATTAAAGCCTTTGAGCATTATCAACAAAAAAGTGATATTGATAAAAACTTAAAAACAGAATTTATTATTACTTTAATATTATCTACCATCAGTTCAGCAGCGTTGGATCCCAATATTTTTATTTATCATAAAAATGATCAGGAAGCTTATATCAATTTTTGTATAGAACGATTACTCATCGCATTGGCGGCGACTTAATCATTTTACCTGGGAAGGTTATGCGCAGATTATGATTGTGACATTCTGTCAATACTTTCTAACAATCTATGTATCTGCCCTGTAAGATAAAAAGGAATAGAGATTAATAAATACTCTACACTATTTCCCAGACAGCTTTTGACACCGACTTCAGTTTTGCTGGGCAAATTTGAATGAATACGCACAGCAACAGAACTTTTTTTGCGCTCCATAAATAAATGCAATGATTTCAAACTTCCCGTACTTCCCGCTTTAACTTCAATGGGTATTACTTTGGAACCATGTTGGATAACATAATCAATTTCAGCATTGGATCCTGGCTCATCCCGATGCCAACAATACAAAGCCGGTTCAATATAAAGCGGATCAATTGTCCGTAAAAGCTGACCTGCAATCTGTTCAGCAATACCGCCATTGTTAATCATAATAATTTCATCGGCAGCATTAATTTGATTTAAATTTAATCCCAATGCTGCACAACATAAACCCGTATCAAGAAAAATTTCTTTGAAATATTTTTCTTTGATTTCAGCTGCCAGCGGAACACCATTTGCAGAACTGCTATACACACGATGACAAATGCGGGCTTTGGCTAATAAAGCAACTGTTTGTTTGATAATATCAGCATGTATAGACGCATTAACGCGGCTATAGACAAATTTTTGCCCCAGCATTTTAGGCACAGCCATGACAGTTTCTTCTAACCTTTCTATAGCTATTCTACCACTATATTTAGCAAAATCATCGCGATAAGTGGCTAATAGATCATAATGTATCTGATTGACTTTACTCAAAGAACGTTCAGCAGCCCAGCTGACAACAGCCGCTGGCAAGCCGCCTATAAGAATATATTCTTTGAATAATGATATTAACTGTTCATGAATAGCTATAGGTATATTAATATTCAAATCATAAGCTATAAGATAATCATAGAGCATTTTTTTATGACTTGCCCATAAAAATTCTTCAAACGACAAGGGTTCCAGATGCATATAACTGATACGTCCAACCGGCATACTGAATGAATGTTGAACCAAAACAAACTCCAATAAAGAACCGGCGACAATAACAGGTAATTGAGAACAATCTTCTGCAAACCAACGCAATTTGCTCAGCAGCTCGGGTACAGCCTGTATTTCATCCAGAAATAACAAACAGCTTTCAGGGTCTATTTTCTGGTTAAATACAGCACTGAGATTTAATAGTATTTGTTGTGGATCATTCGGCTCAAAAAGACTGGCATGTGACGGCTGTTTTTCGAAATTAAACTCGATTAACTGCTTCCCGCATTTTTCCGCAAAATGCCGGATGAGCCATGTTTTACCAACCTGCCGGGCTCCCCGCACAACTAAAGGTTTGCGATCCCGAGCGGTCAGCCAATTTTGCAGATAATTTAATGCACTTCTTTCCATATTTTTAATTATACCCTATTTTTGCCCAAAACCCAAAAAACAGACGGCTATTTTTGCTGTCTAGCCTAAAAAACAGACGGCTATTTTTTACGTATTAAGTCATTAAGTTTATAGAAATCTGAGCTGCGATCATGATCTCTAATATATAAGCGCAACACTTTTAAGATCATTGGAAGACCGTATATATTTCGCTGAACCACCCCATATTTATAAACTCCTGATATCAATTGAATCCCTAATTGCCTCTGCAGCAATCCTCGCTGCGCCACATCGCAATATCTGATGGATGGCTGTAAATTCAGCCTGGAGATCATTGATCTTTTCAGGATGTAACAAATAATCTTCAATGCTGTTCGCAATATTTTCTGGTGTAGCAGCATCTTGAATAAATTCAGGAACCAATATTTTATCTGCCAAAATATTAGGTAGAGAAACTTGTTTAATTTTGATCAGCTTTTTGGCTATGTAATAAGAAATAAAAGAGCCTTTGTATAATACAACCATAGGACGATTTAACAGCATGGCTTCTAAAGTTGCAGTGCCTGATGCTAGCACTATAATATCACTCAACGCCATGGTTTCGCGAGATTGGCCTAAGACTAACTTTAGAGGC
>Ga0206909_1050_pt1 | contig 26257 bp, 24 predicted proteins | sample Alteio_BWOrgHeat_76_FD_152943 | JGI IMG/M metagenome (GOLD analysis project Ga0206909, IMG submission 152943) | Enriched cells from forest soil in Barre Woods Harvard Forest LTER site, Petersham, Massachusetts, United States -... | ecosystem: Environmental > Terrestrial > Soil > Temperate forest >...
CCCGAAAAAACCAAGAGCATTGAAATAGATGAATTTGTAAACGTTGCTGACATTGATATTGTTTATTTTGAGATGCCCTATTATCTTGAACCTGAAAAGTCTGGCCTGAAGGCTTATGCCTTATTAAGAGATGCACTTGCCAAAACAAACAAAGCGGGGCTTGGCACATTTGTGATGAGAAGTAAAGAAAATTTGTGTTTAATAAAAGCAATGGATAAAGTGCTTATCGTAAATAAAATACGGTTTAACGAGGAAATAAGGAAATCTGAAAGCCTTAACCTGCCTGCATCTTCAAGCAAACCGGCTGAAATGAAAATGGCCGTTGAACTGATCAACAAAATGACAGGCAAATTCAATATTTCAAAATATAAGGACACCTATTCTGCAGAATTAATGAAACTCATCAAAGCGAAGGCGAGAGGAAAGAAAATTGCTGCGCCTCATTTACGCGTGGTACATTCTTCCGCAAAGGATCTGATGTCTCAATTGAAGGAAAGCCTGAATAATAAACGCAAAAAAGCATCATGAAAATGTCATTGATACATTATAATCAAAAAAGGAATTTCAAAGCAACATCCGAACCTGAAGGCAAAGCGGATTCGAAAGCAGGTTTTCGATTTGTAGTGCAGCGCCATCATGCTTCGCACCTGCATTATGATTTCCGGCTGGAACTTGGCGGTGTTTTAAAAAGTTGGGCTGTGCCAAAGGGACCTTCACTCAATCCCAAAGATAAAAGATTGGCAATGATGGTGGAGGATCATCCTGTAAGTTATATCCATTTTGAAGGAAATATCCCTGAGGGTAATTATGGTGCAGGAAACGTGGTCGTATGGGACAAAGGCTCATTTTTTCCTGTAAATGAAAAGCATGAGGCAATCTCTGAAAAGCAGGCTCTTGCAGCATTACACAAGGGCGAACTAAAATTTTCGCTGAAAGGTAAAAAGCTCAAAGGCGAATTTGTACTCGTGCATTTGAAAAGTGATATTGCAAAAAATAACAGCTGGTTATTGATAAAACATAAAGATGAGTTTGCCACTGATAAGGATTACAACAGTGAAGATTCCGTTTCACAAAAAATAAAAGATACCGGATTAAAAAAAAAGTCCTTGACGAAAAACCACACAGGATAAATATTCGGTTTCCTTCGCCGTCGCAAAAATTTGCTGAATATTATTCGCCAATGCTTGCAACACTTGTTGACAAGGCATTTGATGATATAGATTGGATATTTGAGATCAAGTGGGATGGATACCGGGCCATAGCGGACCTGCAGGGCAAGAAAATAAAACTGTATTCCAGGAACGGTTTGTCCTTCAGTGAAAAATTTTCTGTGATTGCAGAAGCATTAAAAAATATAAAACACAATGCTGTTCTTGACGGTGAAATTGTCTTACTTGATGAAAAAGGAAAACCAAGCTTTCAAAAACTACAGCATTATGAAGATAACATACATCTCCCGCTTGTATATTACGTATTCGATATTTTATTTCTTGATAAAAAGGATGTGCGCCATTTGCCTTTATTGCAACGAAAAAAATTACTGCAAAAATTACTTTCAAAAAATAAAACTGATATAATAAGATATTGCGACCATGTTGCCCGAAAAGGAAAAGCAATGTTTAAAGTTGCAGTGGAAAAAGACATCGAAGGTATTATCGCAAAAAAAATTGACAGCGAATATACCTGCGGCATAAGAAGCAAGGACTGGCTTAAAATAAAAAATAAAAATTCTCGAGAAGGAATAATTGTGGGTTACACTGAGCCGAGGAATAGCCGCAAATACTTTGGTGCATTGGTTTTGGCGCAATACATAAGTGGTGAACTACAGTACATGGGGCACACAGGAACCGGGTTTGACCAGAAAGGATTAAAAGAATTGTGGGATAAAATGCAGCCACTTATTACAAACGTATCACCTTTAAAAGAGAAAGTAAAAGTGAACATGCCTGTAACTTGGATCAAGCCAAGGCTTGTGTGCCAAGTGAATTTCTCCGAAGAAACGGAAGATGGTTTATTGCGCCATCCTGTTTATATGGGATTGAGGGTTGATAAAAAATTTACTCAGGTGAAGAAAGGGGATGAGGAGCCCAAGCATCTAAAAACAATCGAAAACCAAAGTAAAATGGAAAACGAAAATGAAATGATCATAGGCAAGCGCAAAGTGCAGTTAAGCAATCTTAATAAAATATATTGGCCAGAGGAAAATTATACAAAAGGCGACATGATAACGTATTATAAAACCATAGCGCCGTACATTTTGCCTTATCTTAAAAATCGTCCGATGTCACTAAAGAGAAATCCGAACGGAATTACTGATGCCGGTTTTTTTCAAAAGGATGCCGGAGAAAGTGCGCCTGCATGGATTAAGAAAATCAATGTGCATTCAGAATCCAACGATAAAACAATTCATTATCTCATGTGCAACGATGCAGCTTCACTTATTTATATTGCCAATCTTGGATGTATTGAAATGAATCCGTGGTTTTCCACTTCCTTAAAAATTCAAAATCCTACTTACATGGTCATTGACATCGACCCTTCAGAAAAAAATACTTTTGATGAAGCGATCGAAACAGCCCAGAATGTAAAATCTATCCTCGATAAAGCAGGGGCAGCAAGCTTTTGCAAGACCTCAGGCGCAACTGGCTTGCATGTATATGTGCCGATGGGCAACAAATATCCATTTGAACAGGTAAAGGATTTTGCGCACATTATTGCATCTTTGACAAATGAACAATTACCGAACATCACAACACTTGAAAGATCACTTTCCAAAAGAGATGACAATAAAATTTATGTTGATTATTTGCAAAACAGAAGAGGGCAAACACTTGCATGTGCTTATAGTTTGAGACCAAGACCGGGTGCACCAGTCTCAACTCCGCTTCTGTGGAAAGAAGTCAAAAAAGGTTTGCATCCTTTGCAATTTAACATCCAGAACATCCATAAGCGTTTATCCAAAACAGGTGATCTTTTTTCCAATGTCTTAGGAAAGGGCATTGATCTGAAAAGATCTTTGAAATTACTATCTGAATAATAAGCACTTTAAAAGACTCAATTATTACAAACAATAAAATTGAGACATAAAATTCCAAATAATCATATAAGGGAAATTGGAAGTCGTAGAAAAAGAACCACATTTAATTGTGGTCTAAATGAAAAAGTGAATGTATTGTAATCGTTTCCTTCCTGAATTATTTTGGCATGAAAATGTTTGTGCAATAATTATCATCCATCATTAAAACATCAATTATGCCTAACCGAAAAACAGATGCGCGAGGTTTCAGTACTGAAAATTCTGATAAGGAAAGGGACAGGTCCGCAAAAGGGGGCCCAACCACAGGACTCGGGATTCCCAATGATAAGCATGGTATCTCCCAGCCTTATAATGAAGACCTGCAGATGCAGATAGCTGCAAAAGGCAAAAAGAAAAAGCAACATCAAACCAATAAATAAATCTGTATGCAACAACCACAGGAGATGACAACATTAGTGGATGTCCTAGAAAAATTGAGAATGAAAAAAATGGACAATGAATTCAGGCTCGAGAATGGGAAGTTTACATCAGGAAAGGGTAAATCATATTCCCCGGACGAACTTTCCATTCTCAAAACTTATAGGTTTGAAGGAGATTCTAATCCCGCCGATTCATCCATTCTCTATCTCATAGAAGCTAATGACGGCTTAAAAGGTTATTGTCTCGATGCCTACGGAGTATACAGTAACCATGAAGATGAGGAGGGCTATGATAATTTCATCAGAAAGATAAGAAAGGCAGAACATGAATTCGAACAACTTGAATTTGAATTATAAATCTTAACCTAAAAAAAACATCATGAAAAGGATAATCTTTTGCTCATGCTTTTTGCTCAGCTCATATTTAATAATATCATGCGGCAATGGCAACACCAATCAGGACAGCATTGACAGCGCGAAGAAAATGAATGATAAGAAGGATACATCCTCTGCTTCTGCAATGGCGAATGATTCAACTGCTTCAATGCAGGCAGCACCTGTTGATAAGGATGATGCTGATTTTGCAGTAGATGCCGCAAATGGCGGAATGATGGAAGTGACCTTAGGCCGGCTCGCACAACAAAATGCCGCAAGTCAGCGTGTAAAAGATTTTGGTACAATGATGGTAAACGACCATACTGCATTGGGTAATAAATTAAAAACTTTGGCAGCAAATGAAAACATCAGTTTACCTGCAACATTGGGAAACGATGCGCAGAAGGAAGTAAATGATTTATCTAAAAAATCAGGGAAGGATTTTGATAAGGCATATATGAATATGATGCTTGATGACCATAAAACAGATATTAAGGATTTTCAAAAAGCGGCAGCCGCTTGTAAAGATCCGGGATTGAAAAATTTTGCACTGCAATCACTTCCCACATTGCAGGTACATCTCGATTCAGCAATTGCGATCACGGGAAAAAAATAAGATTATCAATGACTCATCTTTGAGGCTTGCCTGCAAAAGATTCATTTAAAATCTTATGGTGGAGAATGCTGTTTACAAAACGGTTGAGGTTACGATCTATAGGCAGATTAAGGTTACAGAATATTCGAGTAAAAGGCATGATGATTTTTGGAACAGACTTTGAATATATTTTCAATTATATGAGCATTATCTATTAATAAATCTTATAAAAATGATTTTATGAAAAAAGTTATCATGAGGTTTTTATTGGCATTTGTTTTAATGGCAGGTGCCAAAAACATCACACATGCACAGGTGATTTATGTAAAAGTACAACCCGTCGATCCGGTGGTGGTAAGACCCGTACAACCTTCTCCCGCCCATGTGTGGGTGGATGGTGAATATGTAGTGCATAATGGCGCTTACGTATGGCAAGCGGGCTATTGGACCATTCCGCCTGCTGGAAGAACTGTTTGGATACGCGGTCATTGGGTTAGCGGACCATCAGGCTATTATTGGAAGCCGGGGCATTGGAGATAATATAATGCGTTTTCAATAAAAAAAGAATTCAATGTTTGAATTCTTTTTTTATTGGCCCAAAGATGACGCATTCTGAATTATAAAAATGAATGCAGAGATAGTTTGAAAAAAATTCAAAATGCAAGAAAACGCATATTTGTCCTCAGATAAAATTGAAGGAGAGTTTACTTACTATTTTATTACCTTATTTGAATGAATCTATAAAATAAGTTTTCTTAAAGTTGAGGATCTTTGTTCAGGGTTTCGATCTCATGTAATTCTATGATCGTTTGTATCTCATTTTCCAGAAATTGAATATCACGCAGCAATCTTCTCAGAATGTAAAATGGTTCATCATTCTCCAAAGCAATATTAAATATGCTTTGAGATTCAGCGATCTTATATTTCAAATGATGGATCTGAATTTGGTATTCTTCTTCATCCATAGGTCAACATTATTTCACAAGATTTTATTCGCTATCCGCAAAAGGATGCTCATTTAAAAAACATTTTTTTGGCAAAATTATTGTGGATTTTTTAAGATAATCCACATTTCTATTTCACTTAAAAAAACAAAGCCATGAAAAAGTTCTATGTAGTCTTTGTTTTAACTCTGCTAGCATTTTCTTCCGCCTTCTCACAAACATCTGCTTATCCGGGCAATGACAGCACTGGTTTTGACGGCGCTATCGGAACAGGAAGTTTACAGGTCAATTATGACGGTACCAATTTAAATTTTACACTTACAAAAGGTTCGGGCACTAATGCAAATTTCAATGACGTATTGGTCATTTATCTGGACAATGGAAATAGCGGAGGCTTTACTACCACTGCATTGTTCACTGATGTAAGTTCAGGACTTGCACAAGCTATTACAGGTGAGCAAAGTGGCAATCCAACAAATCATGGAATCCTCACCTTTCCGAGTGGGTTTGCTCCAAAATATGCTTTGGCATTTGCTTCCAATAGTTCTCAAGGCGCTGTACTGGACAGTTTGAATGTTGGAACCTATTCTACCATTACATCTCCCTCATTGACAAATAACGGCTCGGTGAATTCAGCCACATACGAAGTTTCTGTTACACCTCAGGAACTGGGATGGAATACCAATGTGCCTTTGCGTTTTATAGGTACTTATATCAGTAATACGGGTTATCGTTCTAATGAAGCATTTGGTATAAATTTTCCTGCGGGAACAGGTAATCTGGCCTGGAATGATTTCACTGATACAAGTGCAGCTTTGGTATTTGATGCGGCTGGGCTTGCAGTTGACTTTGGTACATTCAATGGGATATTAAAAGGTAATACAGCAGAACTTACTTGGAACACAAGATCTGAAGCAGATACAAGAGATTTTAATGTGCAGAAAAGCGTTGATGGCAGCAACTGGAATACTATAGGCTCAGTAAATGCAAAGAACAGTATCAGTGGTTCTGCTTACTCGTATGTTGATAACGACGTTACAGCAACTACCAATTATTATCGTTTGCAGATTATGAATAAGGATGGCAGTTTTGCTTACACATCTATGATCATTATCCACAAGAATGTAAGCCATGCAATTACCATTTTAGGCAACCCTTCTACAGGTGGCGCAATTAATATGAATATTACAGATGACGGTACTTACGTTTACCAACTGAGCTTATATTCCCCTGATGGGAAATTGATCGCTGCTCAAACTTTCAATCAGGCCGGCGGAACAAGCAGCGTAAGAGTAAACGTTCCAAACGGCACAAGAGGGTTATGTTTACTGAAAGTATCAAATGGAACGACCGCTCAAACATTTAAGGTGCTAGTGCAATAAAGTGCAATAAAAAATTTATCAATCATCAAAACAGCCCTGATTCATCGGGGCTGTTTGTTTTAAATTAATTCGGATTCGAATCAATGCAAATTTCATTTTTACTTTCATTTATCCGATCTTTTCGCTCCAATCCGTTTGAAAAGTTTTTTCCGGGCCGATACAACCAGGCTGGCTTGACAGTTGAATAATCATCAGTCCATTTTTGAAAAATCACGTTATAAAAATTTACAGATAATTTCATCAAGGCTGCCAAAGTTTTTGTTTCAATTTCGATTTATAACAAAGTACAATTTATGAACAATATTTTCTTTAGAATGACCTTACACAGGAGTTCTTTTGGCACAACTTTGGGAAAGTAAATCTTATATTCTTAAGTATTGGTTTTAAAGGTGAGGCTTGAATTTTTATCCAGGCCTCTTTTTAATAATTCAAACTCAACCTTAAATTTCAATTTTATTTATGGGGAGGATTAGGTTGCCCATTGGTTGGAATGGTGGTTTGCCCATTCGGTGTCGTGATCGTCTGGCCACTTTGGGGAGGTGGAATATTATTCTGGGGCGTGGAGTTTGGAGGAATTGTCAACTGAGTACTTGGGGTGCTCGGTTGCGTACTTGGTATGCCCGGGGTCTGTAAAGTATTTGGCATAGTTTGTTGATAAGCCGGGGAGCTTGGCTGATTGGGCTGTTGGATTGAATTTTTCTGCAATGCTGTATCCGTAAATAATTGCATAGGATGTATTGACGAACTTGTGTCTTGGGCTAACACTGTCATATTTATTAATGAAAAAAGGATAATAAATAAAAATGCGCCTGATTTTTGAGTATTTTTCATATAAAGGTGTTTTTTATAGACATTAAAAATTCATGCCAAAATGAAAAATGTTATGGCGTTTTCAATGTTTTTATTTATGCCGACAAACTATATTCTTTATCATGTAGAAGTTAATCATCATTCTTAAAATTGATTGATAAATATAATTTTTTGATTTCCGAAGCGACTGTAAAATGAAAATCTGGTTTTCATAAAATTGGGAATTTATCTCCGAAAAATAGTATGCACATCTGGGAATGAACAACAACCGGTTTTAAATTACATCACTGCCTGGATATCACTAATTTTTTTGTTGTCGTTACCCCATTCTCCCTGATGATACGCAAATAATAAAGACCGTTTGGAATATTATCGAGGTAGATTTTATTCATTCCAAAGGCAATGCTGTTTGCGAGTATTTGATTCCCACTGCTACTATATATGATTAGTTCGCCCTTCTGGTCAGGTAGCAAACTATTTAAAAAAATATTTACTTCGCTGCTTGCAGGATTAGGATATAACGCTACTTCCATTGAATCACTTTGATCGGCTGCCTTTACAAATGAAATATGACTATCGGGGAATTGCATATAATTATTCTCATTTCCCTGCGCAAAAGCAGTAACCACATTTATTAGAATTGATATAACTATTATTAAGAGTCTTGTTTTCATAAAGATTTGTTTTCAAGGGATACTTAGAAAAAATTCATGCCATAAAAATTTTAATCGCAAGAGAATTGATTTTTTAACACTCGGGAATTATGTGAAACGATGAAAGCCGAAGATGTTCAAAGGACAATAGAACAATCCATGCACAAAATGGCACTGGGTCAACATCGGGAAAATGGAGAAAAGGATCCTTAACCTGAAATGGTTGGCAACTACCGGTTGAAGTAAAGAAAATAATAATGATTTAGCGTTCTATTTTCTATGCTATGAGTGCCTTCTCCCGGCGTTTGATCTCCTGTTCCAATCTTTGGTATTCGGAATAATACACTTTTACTTCTTTGAAGGGTTTGTTTTCAGCGATCGCTTTTTTGAAGAGGTCGATCTTGATCTTCAATTGAATTTTTAGATTTTCAATTGAATCCTCACTCATATTGATAATCATAAAAAAAATTTGAGGAGACAAAATTAAAAAAACAGATTGTTTATGACCAAATTTTTTGCATCAAAATCTTAAAGTCTACACACAAAAAAGGCAGTTGAGACCAAATCAACCGCCCTTTACTGTATATGGAATGAAACGAAGCTCTATTGCAATATTATTACATCAATTTGCCTGCCAAAATTGGCATAGAAAATGGATTTGGTCATTATCAATAAGGCTAATTCTTTTTATAGCTGAAAGCTATGTCAGCGCAACAAGCAGTACTCTTCCTACTGCTTTTTATTTTGCAACATGTTAAGTGTATTTCTAAAAAGTTAAATGATCATATTTCTTCAATTTAAAGATCGATAATTACGTTCTCATAAGAACAAAAATACTTTCAATTATGAATAGTGAATCTCTTAAAGAAGAAATAAGCAAGATGGAAACGGATCTTCAAAAAGTAACGGTCCTATATACTGAGGTAATAAGCAATAAACAATATGATAAACGAAAATTTTTTGAGGAAAAGATCAAGCTCATGCTTACCGATATAAAAAACAAAACAAGAATGTACGAGGAGATGAGAAATCAAAATTGATCATCATGCCTTAGTTACAGAAATCAAATTGAGGTCTTTCGATTTTATCTAGTTCGATTCGTGAACGCTCCGCAAGTGACGAAATAAGCCAATGGATTTTTTTGTCATTTAAAATGGAATCCTGCTTGGACGCAGGGCGTTTGAAATTAATAAAACTTTTATATTTCGAAATTACAACTATATCAAAGTAAAGAATAAAATCAAAGCACCGAAATTTACCGCTATTGAATTACAAAAAGGTTACTTTCATCAAGGTTCCTTAATATTAATTTATAGTTACTACTGCATTGATGTAATGCAATGGCATTTTATCCGCACAAAATAAAGACTGATTAAATTTACAAATGATCGCTGAATTTGTATTATAGAAGTTAGTCAGCCACCCATTCCCAAAATAAAACTTCACCCATCGATATCAGAATTGTATCGAGATAGGAAATCCTTTATACAATATTATTTGCAGTTGATAATATTATCTTCATTTTTTTTAAATTAGCATTTCGCATTCGTGTTTTCATCCCCTTCCTGAATAATAATTAAGTTTCTGTAAACCCTTGTACAAAAAATTGTTTTATGAAAAAGAACAGCTGCGCTCTCACCCTGTTATTATTGTCAAATGCTTTTTTCTGTTGGGCACAACCGGGCAGCCTTGACCCCACTTTTAGTAATGACGGGAAAGTGACCACAAAATTTAACGGCGGAGATTATGGCAGGTCCATCGCCATTCAAACAGACGGGAAAATCATTTTCGCCGGGTTTGACGGCAACTATGATTTTGCAACAGTGCGTTACAGGACAAATGGAACAATAGATACTACTTTCGGAATCGGGGGCAAGGTGACAACTGATTTTGGAGCTGAGGATTATGCACTCTCCGCAGCAATACAAAAAAATGGGAAAATAGTGCTGGCAGGTTTTTCAGGAGAAGGCAGTGAAGGCCAATTTGCTTTGACCCGTTATAATCAAAACGGATCAACTGACAGCAGTTTTGGCTTAAATGGAAAGGTATTGACACCATTCGGCACCAATAGCTACGACCAGGCAAATGCAATGGTACTCCAACAAAATGGAAAGATCGTTGTGAGTGGATATTCTTCAGCTCAGACCAACTATTATGCTTTTGCTGTAGCAAGATACCTGGCAAATGGCCAGCTTGATAAGAGCTTTGGCACAGGGGGAAAAGTCATTATTAATAACAACAACAATGTCAATGTCTCGCAAGCCCATTCACTGGCCATTCTGTCCAACGGAAAGATATTGATAGCTGGTAGTGTTGAATACAGCAATATTACAACAGACTTCCAATTGGTGCAACTTACAGCCAACGGAAGGATCGACAGTAGTTTTGGGACGAATGGCATTGCCCTGACTGATTTTGGAGGGTATGATGATGTTGCATATTCTGTTAAAGTATTGTCTGACGGAAAGATCCTCGAAGGAGGGTATGCATCACCCAGTTCAACTGTTGGGGACTTTGGGCTTGTGGGCCTCAATGCTGATGGAAAGATCGATACCACTTTTGGTACCAAGGGTAAGACACTTACTGATTTTGGATCAGGGAATAATGCAATTTATTCAATCAATGTCCAGTCAAACGGAAAAATTGTTGCTGCAGGTTATGCTTCCAACGGTACGAATATTGATTTTGCGCTGGCACGATATACAGAATGGGGGAAAACAGATAATAGTTTCGGGACAAAAGGTAAAGTACTTACAGATTTCAGTGGTGGAACTGATTATGGTCTCTCTTCAGCATTGCAGCCAGATGGTAAAATTGTTTTGGGAGGATGGAGCTCGGCAGCAAATGGTACTGGAAGTCTTTTTGCAGCCGCACGATATATCGGAGACAGCACATCCAAGATTGGTGACTACAATTTTTCGGAATATCAGGCAAATAAAAATGATTTTAAAGCCCTGACTCATATTTCATTATCCCCGAATCCGGTAAATGACATTTTAAGGATACAGGGATTGCCATCTTCTGTATCAGTGATCTCTGTTTTTGATATATCGGGTAAAAAGATTCAAAATGTTATTGTCTCCGGCAGCAGTTTTCAATTCGATGTAAAAGAATTGCCACTGGGATTATATTTTGTAACGATCAGGAATGGTGAAAATACTTCTACGTTTAAATTTGTTAAAGAGTAATGATGGGCGATAATTAAAACGCAGGTGAAATGATTTGAATGGAAATATAGGGGTTATGAAAAAGCCTTTGGATGTGATGACAAGTAGATTCTTATTTCTATGAAGCAGTATTTGAATATTGGACATTGATTGAATGCATTTGCAAGACCTTTGAATGTCATCGTAAATCTTTGGCAGGGCAGCTGATCCTCCGCATATTTAACCGAAAAGAATGCAATTCTCAATGCAATTAAACAAAAAATGGTTCACTCAGCCCATGCAAACCATTCCTAACAAAGTGTCTCCGCAGAGCCTCGAACTGTGGGCATGCTGATTAAGAGGCAGATGATCTAAAATTTGGTGTACCAAATTTAAATAAAAAAGCGGAGAGCGAGGGATTCGAACCCCCGGACCTGTTACAGTCAACGGTTTTCAAGACCGCCGCGTTCGACCGCTCTGCCAGCTCTCCGCGGCAAAAATACATTCTCATTCATATCTTCCCAAAAATTAGTTGCAGTTAATGTAATTTTGCGCAAAACCTCAGTCTTGAAGCACCTTTCAGCGCTTAATAAATATTTCTGGAAATACCGTTACCGCTTTATTGCAGGCATTTTCTTTGTAGTGGCATCCAATTATTTTGCTGTGCTTGTACCGGAAGTTACGGGCTATATTATTGCAAAAGTACAGGTGCTTTTGCCGGGTGCAAAGCCGCATCCGGTGCCACCATCGCATGATATAATTGTAAATGCACTCAGAAGCCGGGTAGATGATATGGATTCAAAAAAGCTTGTACTCATTTGCAGCATTACTATTTTATTATTGGCAATTATAAGAGGGTTATTTATGTTTTTCATGCGGCAAACAATTATTGTAATGAGCCGGCACATTGAATACGACCAGAAGAATGAAGTGTACAAACATTATCAAAAACTCGATGCAGGATTTTTTAAGACACACAGTACCGGCGACCTCATGAATCGCATTGCAGAAGATGTCAGCCGTGTGCGAATGTATACCGGGCCTGCAATAATGTATTTCATCAACTTGAGTTCCACCATTGCATTTTGTTTGTATTTTATGTTGAAAGAAAGTGCGCAGCTTACGCTGTATGTACTGGCACCATTGCCTTTGCTCGCAATCACAATTTATACCGTCAATACCATCATCAATAAAAAAAGCGAAAAGGTACAATCACTTTTATCAGATCTCACGACCAATGCGCAGGAAACTTATTCCGCGATCCGTGTGATAAAATCTTTTGTACAGGAAAAAGCAATGCTTGGTTTTTTTAAAAAGAACAGTGAAGATTACCGCAAGAATACGGTCAGCCTTGCAAAAGTGGAGGCCGTTTATTTTCCAAGCATGACATTGATGATTGGCCTGAGCACACTCATCACCATTTTCATCGGTGGCCAATATGTGATTGATGGCAAGCTTGGAGTGAGCACGATTGTAGAATTTGTTATTTACATCAATATGCTCACGTTCCCCGTGAGTGCTTTGGGCTGGACGGCAAGCATGACGCAACGCGCAGCAGCTTCACAAAAAAGATTGAATGAATTTTTGCAAAGCGAACCATCCATTGAAGACGCAAAAGATTTGAAGCCTGTTACATTGCACGGAGATATTGTGTTTGATAATATTTCTTTCACTTATCCGCACACAGGCATCAAAGCACTGCAGCATTTTTCTTTAACGGTAAAAGCAGGAGAGAAGGTGCTGATCCTCGGCAGAACAGGTAGCGGAAAGTCAACGCTGGCGCAACTCCTGCTGCATTACTACGATGCCGACGAAGGAAAGATAACAATCGGAAATAAAAACATCAACGACATTCCTTTGAAAAATCTCCGCGAACAAATAAGCTATGTGCCGCAGGATGTTTTTCTTTTCAGTGATACCGTTGCCAACAATATCAGTTTCGGTTTATCAAAATCTGCAACGCCCGAAGATGTGCAGCAGTCCGCAAAATATGCAAGCGTGCACAATGAAATCCTTGGTCTGGACAAAGGTTATGAAACGCTTGTCGGCGAACGTGGCGTAACATTGAGCGGCGGACAAAAGCAACGAATTTCGATTGCGCGTGCGCTGATAAAAGAACCGCACATAATGTTGTTCGATGATTGTTTAAGCGCAGTGGATTCTAAAACAGAAAATGAGATCATCCGGCATTTGTACAATGTGCTTGCAAATAAAACAGCTATTATCATCACGCACAGAATATTCACTGTTTTAAATTTTGACAAAATCGTGATCATTGAAGACGGTACGATCATCGAGCAGGGCACACACGAAGAATTGTTATTTGCAAACGGATATTATGCGGAGCTCTATCGTTTGCAGATAAGCAATGAACAATCTGCTGCTTAAATTATTTTTTCGAAAAAGCCTGTAATATTTTTTTACCTCTGCTTTTGAAAGCTGCCGTTTCATTGTCCCAATTTGTTTCGATAATTACTTTCAATTCAGGTTTTATTTCAGGATAAATTTTTGAAAGATTAAAAAGTGTCGTCAGCGAAAACGCTTTCACAGCAATGGGTACAGCGGGTTTCGAAATAAATTCAAAACACGCATTCATCACTTCTCCGTGAAATTTTTCAGGTATCTCGATCGCTTCCAGAATGCGCACCGAATTTCTGATCACAGCATTGTGCACATTGTTTCTTTTCAATTGAGCAACCAGATCTTTAATATAAGGCCTGATCATTGCAGGATTTTTTTTCGCTGCCCCACTCACACTCCATGCCGCACGTTGTGCAAGCCGGTATTCATTTGCAAGAAAACATTTCATCAACGTTTTAAAACGCGCGGGCGAACTGCATGCATACTCAGAGATCTTGAGCGCACTCGTTTTCAGATGAATTTTTTCTTTCAATAATTCTTCGCGGATATTCATTAAAATTTTTTTGATACCGGCTGCGGTTTTTCATGGCATCGTCCCTTGCGTCGCAATCCTTGCATCAATAGTACCAATGGCATCTGTGGTTTCATCTGCATCAAGCCAGTTTATTGCTCGGTCCTTTTTAAACCAGGTCATTTGCCTTTTCGCATATTGCCTTGTGTTCTTTTTTATTTGTTCAATTGCATTTTCAAGGGAGATCTTATTGTCAATGCAATCAAACAATTCTTTGTAACCCACTGTTTGCAGGGCATTCAGCGATCTGTATTTTACCAGCAATTCAACTTCATTCAATAAACCATTCTTCATCATCTCATCCACACGACAATTTATATTGCTATGCAATTTCTCTTTTGATAATTCCAAACCGATTTTCACAATATTAAAATCGCGTTCAATTTTTTTTGCTGTTTTGAAAGTGGTGATCGATCTTCCTGTGGCTTCAACGATCTCCAGAGCGCGCATCAACCTTTGCGGATTTTGCTGTTCGGCTGTTTTCCAGAAAACAGGATCTTTTTTTTGCAATTCATTTTGCAGATATTCAATTCCATTCTCTGAATATTTTGCAACGATATTTTCTCTTATTTCCGCAGGCACTTGCGGCATTTCATCCATCCCCTCACAAAACGCTTTGATGTACAATCCAGTACCACCAACCATTACAGCGATTTCTTTTTGCAAAAATATTTGCTCGATTTTTTCCAAAGCATATTTTTCAAACACAGCAGCATTCACTTCATCATGAACGGAATGCGAATTGATGAAATAATGTTTTACAGAAAGCAATTCTTCATCCATTGGTTTGGCAACGCCGATATTCAGTTCTTTAAAACATTGCCGTGAATCCGCAGAAATAATGGAAGTATTGAAATGTTTTGCAATGCGCAAAGACAAAGAGGTTTTGCCGGCAGCAGTCGGTCCGCAAATTATTACAACCGTATTTTTTTTATGTTTCAATAAATAATGCCGGAGTTATTTTGGCAAAACAAAATTAGTAATATCGTCCATTGAAATATTTTTTCCCGAGAGTATCACAAGCCGTTCAACCACATTGCGCAGCTCGCGTATATTTCCCGTCCATGTATGTTTTTGCAATGCTTCCATTGCTTTTGTATCGATCTCTTTTTTTGCCTGCCCGTAATCTGCAGCAATATCCTCGAGGAATTTTTCAATCAACAAAGGAATGTCTTCCTTTCTGTCATTTAAGGAAGGCACATGGATCAAAATCACGCCCAGCCTGTGATACAGGTCAAGCCTGAAATTTTTTTGTTCTACTTCATTCAACAAATCCTTATTCGTTGCCGCAACCACACGCACGTCAACATTTATTTCTTTGTCTCCGCCGACGCGTGTAATTTTTCCTTCCTGCAATGCACGCAATACTTTTGCCTGCGCGCTCAAACTCATATCGCCAACCTCATCCAGAAAAAGTGTGCCGCCATTTGCCTGCTCAAATTTTCCGATGCGTTGTTTTATGGCAGAAGTGAAAGAACCTTTCTCGTGACCGAACAATTCACTCTCGATCAATTCGCCGGGAATCGCAGCACAATTGACTTCCACGAGCTGTCCTTCGGAACGTGCACTTTTTTCGTGCAACCATTTTGCGACCAATTCTTTTCCCACACCATTTTCTCCCGTGATCAAAACACGTGCATCAGTAGGTGCAACTTTTTCAATCGTTTCTTTTATGCGTTTCATTCCTTCGCTTTCACCGATCATTTCTTCAACGCGGCTCACTTTTCTTTTCAGCACTTTTGTTTCTTTGCTCAGTGTCGTTCTGTCCATCGCATTGCGAATGGTGATCAGCAACCTGTTGAGATCGGGTGGTTTGGCAACATAATCAAAAGCGCCTTTTTTTACAGCATCCACCGCTGTTTCAATGGTGCCGTGGCCGCTGATCATGATGATCGGTACGTCTGCATTTTTTTCATTTGCTTTCGTAAGAAATTCAAGGCCATCCATCTTCGGCATTTTAATATCGCAAAGGACAAGGTCATAATTTTTTTCGCAAAACATTTTCCAGCCTTCTTCTCCGTCTGCAGCTTCATCAAGTTTAAAACCTTCGTAGGTTAGAATTTCGGTAAGTGTTTTGCGGATGGCGCGTTCATCATCAATGATCAGAATGTTAGACATGAGGTTGAATTTTTTTAATAAAAGACATTGTTCATCTTGCAATGAGCAAAACGAAAATAGAAATATATTGTTGACCTGCGTAAAAGAAAATATTAAAATTGAACCTTGCCGCCGATGAAGAAATTTATTTTCGGTGCAGGATTGAAATAATGGCCATCAAACGCATTGATATCATTTCCCAAACTGTAATTTTCATCGAGCACATTGTCAATGCCAAGATATGCGCTCACCAGATATTTTTTTAAATTAAATTCTCTTCCAAATTTTATCTGCAGCAATTGATAAGGTTTTGCATAAACTGTGTTGGAGTCATTGAGCGGAATGGATGAAACGCAATTGAGGATAATGGTGGCAAAATAATTTTGCCTTGTTTTTATATCGATGGCCGTAACGTCTGTAAACCGCGGCACGCCTGTGATCCGGTTGCCTGAAAAATTACTGCTGTCAATTGTGAATTGGTTGAAATAATATGGCTGATAAGTAACACTGTTGGATATATTGAATATTTTGAAAAGATCATTCCGCCGCTGTATGGCATAATATTTCAACTCCAGTTCCACACCTTTTTGCACGGTGCTGCCGGCATTAACGTAGTACTGCACATTGTTTGAATCCTGTTCCTGTACGATCGCATCTTTCAATGCGAAATAATAAATTGCAGCATTGATATCTAATTTATTGTTGAGGATCGAACCTTTGATCCCTGTTTCATAATTCCATCCATACTCAGGTTGCAGGCCATTATAAAAATGTCCTGTTGCCGGCAAAATTTCTGTAAGCGTCGGCGGCGAATAACCTTTTTCTGCAGTAACATAAACTGAAACATGATTATTCAAACCATAAGAAAATCCAATGCGCGGCGTAACGATCGGGCCTGCATTTTCGAGCAAAGGATAGGGCAATGTATCAACCGTTGTGCGGTCGTACCAATAATGCGTGAGGTTTCTGCTGATGCCTGTTTGTATGCTGAAACGCTTGCCCAGCAAGAGGTTTGCCTGTGCAAAAACAAAGTATTGTGTAATGCGCGCGAGATCATGGAACTGCATGGTGTCGGGCGATCCCATATTATTTCCAAAACTGTTCACCTGCGAAGGGTTGTACGCATATTCTCCGCCGGCGAGCATTTGCAGATCATATCCTTTATGTTGCATCGCATATTTGAAAACGCTTCTTGCCATATAATTCCATTCGCTGCTTGTATAATATGCTGTTTGAAGAATATTTGTAAAGTCAGTATAAGAAGTAACTATTGATGTTGTGTTGGTAAAATTTTTTGCAATGACCGCTTTGTAAAGAATACCAAGAAATGGAGCACTTGTTGTATTGGAAATATGATCCTGCACATCTACAGCCCTTGCCTGCGTTGGATCCTGATCAAGTTGAGCAAGTGTTAGACCGCCGGGAGATTGTACAGAAAGATGAGAATAAAAAGCAAGGATCGAAAGTGATTGTTTGGGTGTGATTTTCCATTTTGCATTCCATTTTACCACATCCCTGTTCAATCCGGAATAACTACGGTAACCATTTTGCTGTTGATGGCTTTGTTGAATATTTGAAAAAAAATCAGTGCCCTGGTTGCTCCATTGCGTTTGTTCATTCAGTTCTCCGTTCATACCGCCAACAAGTGAAGCATTGAAATAATTCTTTTGATAATCGGGTGTATTCATTGCAGAATGCAACAGCAAAGCGCCGCCTGTGCTTGCACCATAAAGACTGCTTGGCGGACCTTTTATGATCTCGATGCTTTGCAGATCATTCATGTCAATGAGATTTAAATAACTGGTGCCATCGGCATTTGTAAGCGGAATATCATCCCAGTAAATTCTGATATTGGCAATGCCGAAAGTAGAGCGCAACGCACTTCCTCTGATGGAAAGGCGATAGCTTCCGGGAGAACGTTCTTCCATACTGACACCGGCAACTGTGTTTAAAGAAGATACGATAGAGATCTGGTCAAAGCGTTGAAGATCTGATTGATCGAGCAGACTGACTGCAGAAGCCACATCTTTTAATTTTGTCTGTTCATTGGTATAAGCAGTTACTGTAATGTTTTTGAGCGTTAGTAATGAATCTGCCGCAGTGCGCAGGGTATCTTTCGTTTGCGCGAAAAGTGAAGAGGAGATGAGTGTCAAAAAAAATACAGGCAGTACGTTTTTCATTGAAAAAGATTTATAAAAAAACCGATGCTGCGGGTAAACAAACATCGGTTTTTTTCTCAAATTATGCTGATTTATTTCTTCATGTACATCACTTCTTTTACAAGCTTCACTGTGCGTGAAATATCCGGCAGATAAAGGTTTACAAGGTTTGGCGCATAGTGCATGGGCGCATCTGCGCTTGTTATCCTGCGAACAGGAGCGTCCAGATAATCGAAACCTTCTTTCTGAATACGGTAAGCTATTTCAGAACTTACAGATGCAAATGGCCATTGCTCTTCCACGATCACAAGATGGTTTGTTTTTTTCACACTTTCTAAAATGGTTTGCCAATCAAGCGGGCGGATCGTGCGAAGATCGATCACTTCAGCGCTGATACCTTCCTTCTCCAATTCTGCTGCGGCACCGAGCGCCACTTTCATCATTTTGTTGAATGAAACGATGGTCACCTGTGTGCCTTGTTTTTTTACATCAGCTTTACCAAGCGGAATATAATATTCTTCTTCGGGTACTTCACATTTTTCGCCATAAGCAACTTCCGCTTCCATAAAGATCACCGGATCTTCTTCATAACGGATGGATTGTTTCAACAAACCTTTTGCATCATAACCGTTAGAAACAGAAACAACTTTCAAGCCCGGAATATTTGCATACAAACTTTCAAAGGCAGTGGAGTGTTGCGCACCAAGCTGGCCTGCACTTCCGTTTGGCCCGCGGAAAACAATCGGGCAACCGATCTGGCCACCGCTCATCGCAAGCATTTTGGATGCAGTGTTCAGTATCTGATCTAATGGCAGCACAGCAAAGTTCCATGTCATGAATTCTACGATCGGACGCAATCCATTTTGCGCAGCGCCTACTGCAACTGCAGCAAAACCCAATTCAGAAATAGGCGTATCGATCACACGTCTCGGGCCAAATTCGGCCAGCATTCCCTGGCTCACTTTGTATGCGCCGTTATATTCGGCCACTTCTTCACCCATTAAAAGCACACGCTCATCCCTTCTCATTTCTTCATTCATTGCTTCGCGCAAAGCTTCACGGAATGCTATCTGTCTCATAATTATTTATTTAAAAGCACCGCAAAAATATAAGATTATGTTTTATAAAAGGCGAGATATTTATGCAATAAAAAATCCCTCATTTTTCAATGAAGGATTTTTTATCAGTTGATAGTTGTCAGTTGAATGTTGACAGCCCAAAAATTCAAATCTATTGTGCTTTTGAAGACTATCATCTAATCATCGGTCAACTGTCATCTTTTTCTAAAGCACATTATACGCAAAACTAATATAGTAGAGACCACCGATATAAGGGTTGCCCGGTGCATTCAAATAATAATGGTTGAGTAAATTTGTTGCACCTAATTTGATCATTGATTTTATTGCCGGGAATTTATAATTCACACTTGCATCAAGAGAACTGTAAGCACTTACGTAACCGTTGATGAAATCACTCTGTACATAAAAATTATCCTGCCAGTGCCACATAAGATTGAAGCCAAGTCTTTTGCTGTGTCCCAAACCGCTGTTGCCAAAACCAACATTGGAGCGGTATTTCGGTGTATTGAAATATGAAACAAAAGCAGAGCCGGGACTATAAACTGCTGCTGCATTGCTTATCTGATCGGAAGAAAAATTACCTGAGAGATAAAAATTATGACGCAACAAATATTGAAGTTGAGCACCAAAACCACTTGTATTAATCGTTCCGCTATAGTTTACTGAAATAGAAATTGCATTATAGCCATTTGCAATATCAGCAGGGTTTCCATCAGCTGATTGTAAAACGGTTTCTCTTGTCAAAAGATTTTTGTATTGCATAAAATAACCGTAAATATCTATCAACAACTTGTCATTTGCAACCAAACCTTTATAACCTGCTTCAAAAGAATTGGCTGTTTCAGGCGTGTATTTGCCATAAGTTGCAAGTTGCGGATTACCGGCCAACACACTGGCCTCTGTAAAACCGGGATTATAATTTTTATCCCCTGGATTCAAGCCATATATATCTCTTAACTGTGGTAAGCCGCCAATTAAATAAGTTGCAGGGCTATAACCTGTTTGTAAATTTATCCATTGATTTTGAGTAGTTGGAAAACGATATGCTTCCTGGTAAGAAAGTCGAATATCTTGATTTTTTGCAATAGTTATTACGGCACTTGCTCTTGGTGTAAAATGACCATCGAAATTTTGGTTTTTATCGTACCTGCCTGAAGCAGTAAGTTTCAAAACATTGTTGAAGAATTTTTGAGAAACCTGAGCATAAACACCAACTTCACTGATGCCAATTTTGCCTGCAGTATCTGCAAATAATGTTCCCTGTGAATTCAATTCATACTGTTTAAAATCGCCACCGACCAATACATCTGTTCCTTTGTTCCTTATGCCGAATGCATCAGTGAGATCATATTGCCCTTCTGCTACATAGAGATCAGTTCTATCAAGAAAACCACCACCTTTCGGAATAGGTAATTTTGCAATAGAATCTGCAAGGTGATTATATAATGCAGAACCAGGAGCAGGTCTTCCCTGATCTGCTACTGCACGGGCTGCATTTGCAGCACTTACTGAATCCAACCCGGAGCCTCTGTAAGTTGCGTAAGCATTAATATATGTTGGATACCAAGTTGGACTACCCCCGCCCCATGCTTCATTCAATAATTGTGTGTTTACCGTGGCATTATACGCATCGCCTGAATTCTCTTGGGTAGTATATCCTCTTATAAACCAGTTTTTACTTTTTACTTCTACTTTATACTGCCCCATTTGCAGGTTTTTTAATACATATCTGTCTGCACCAGTATAAACTGTATTTCCTGTCCCATAATTGCCAGTAACGGATAATGTAGTTTGATCGCTGAGCTTATAATAAAGACCACCGGATAATTTTATATCACGAGTAGTTGGTTCTACTACATCTGCTTCATTATAACCTGTTCTGCTAACATTTACACCTGATCCAAAATAATTAAGGATGCTGCCATAAAGATAAGGAGAGTAACCACCTTGAACCAACGCCCCACCACCATTTCCAGTCAAAAAGTTATTATATTGGCTTAATGATGGTGTGGTGCCAGGTTGACCAAGGAATGCCTGTGACCCTCCATATAGGGCATTGTAATTTGTTGTTCCGATAGCTTGTGCTACCTGTCCAAGAATTTGAGAATTGATATTGCCTAAGTTTTGGCTCGTTTCATCACCATAAACATTCACTCCATTGTAATTAGGATCACTTGCTCTAGTACCTGGTATTTTTTCACCGGTTGTTAAACTGTAATTGCTGCTGTCATTTGCCAACCAATCTGTAGCTTCGATATATTCTGCAGAAACTTTGAACGCGAATTTATCACTCAATTTTTGCGCCCATCTTAAAGTGTAATCGTGATATGGTGATGCGCTTCTCGCAGCATTGCCAACATTCATCACGCCTTCTTTTATCTCAGCGCTTATGCCCTGGTATTTATATGGGTCTTTACTGTTGATGATCAAAGTACCATTCATTCCGCCGGGGCCATACAATGCAGATGATGCACCTTCCAGCAACTCCATATTGTCAACATCAAGATCAGTGAGGCCAATCACACTGCCGACAGAAAAATTCAAGCCCGGTGCCTGGTTGTCCATGCCATCCACTATTTGATTGAGGCGCACGTTACCGCTTCCGTTAAAGCCGCGTGTACTGGGCGTTTCAAAGGTCAGGCTTGATGTGGTCATGTCTACTCCCGGAATTGTTCTGAGGATGTCGTAGTAAGAATTGGTGGGTGTTGCCACTATTGTCGCATTGTTGATCCTTTCAATTGAGACAGGCGACTCCATTATTCTTTCAGGCACGCGCGATGCAGCCACAACTATATCGTTTCCGAGTATATAAGTTGGTTCAAGAGAAACAGCAACCGCCTGGCTTGCATCAGTCACTTGTATTTCCTGGTCTGCAAACCCCACAGAGCTTATTACCAAAGTAAAAGGCGGCTTCTGTGTCGTTACCAGTTTAAATCTTCCCTTGGCATCAGTGTAAGTACCGGAAGTACCGCCTTTGACGGTCACAGAAACTGCATCGACACTTTCTTTGGATGATCTGTTGTTTACAGTACCTGTCACGGTGGTTGTAGTTTGAGCAAACGTACAAACGGCAAGTAAACTCAGGCTTGCGGTTAACAGGAATCGTTGGAATTTAAATCTCATAAGGCTGTTTTAATTGATTAGGATAATGTTAAGGATAATGCAAAATAGCAATTGTTAGTTTTATATTAAAAAAATAATTCTTCACAATTGTGCGAAGAATAATCACATATCAAATGCAGCAATTTTATTTTTGCTTCAACTTATTAATTTATGAAGCAATTTTCTTTTCCGCAGCAGGCATCTTTTTACAAAGGCAAGGTGAGGGATGTATATTATATCGGCAGCGAATGGTTGGTAATGATTGCCAGCGACCGAATCTCTGCATTTGACGTGGTGCTTCCAAAACCCATCCCTTTTAAAGGCCAGGTGCTTAACCAGCTTGCAGCGTACATGCTCAACGCAACAAAAAATATTTGTCCCAACTGGCTTGTTGATACCCCTGCGTCAAATGTTGCTGTCGGGAAAAAATGTGATCCTTTTAAAATTGAAATGGTCGTGCGCGGAAACCTTACAGGCCACGCATGGCGCACATACAGCAGTGGAAAAAGAATTTTATGCGGTGTTGCAATGGCAGAAGGAATGAAAGAAAATGATTTTTTTCCCACACCGATCATCACGCCTTCAACAAAAGCAAGTGAAGGCCATGATGAAGATATTTCAAAAGAAGAAATAATTGCGCAGGGATTGGCATCAGCCAATGATTGGAATATTCTTGAAAAATATGCACTCGCACTTTTTGCAAAAGGAAAAGAAATAGCTGCACAAAAAGGTTTGATACTCGTTGATACAAAATATGAGTTTGGAAAATTAAATGGCGAAATAGTTTTGATGGACGAAGTGCACACGCCCGACTCATCAAGGTATTTTTATGCAGATGGTTTTGAAGAACGGCAGGCGCGCGGCGAAAGGCAAAAACAACTGAGCAAAGAATTTGTACGCGAATGGCTGATCGCAAATGATTTCATGGGCAAAGAAGGACAAACAGTTCCTGCGATGAATGATGATTGGGTTGAGACGATTTCAAAAAGATATATTGAGTTGTATGAAAAAGTGACGGGCGAAAAATTCGTTCCGCAAAATTTAAGTGATAAAGAAACTTATGAAAGAATAATTGCTTCGCTTCAAAAACAAAATATCATTTAACTGAAATAAAAAATCCTCTGCGAAATGCAAAGGATTTTTTTTAATAAAATATTTTATACGCTAATCTGCATCGGGATTAATGAACCTGTAAACAATTCCTGCAACTGCGCCGCCGCCCAAAGTTCCTACAAGATATATCCAGAAGCAGCACCAGGAGAATCCACCAAAAATAGTATTACCGAATGCAACGGCTGTATTAAATGCGCCTCCGGAAATTGGTCCTAAAATATACGCCATTGCCACAACCGTAAATCCAATGGCCAGTCCATAATTGCTGTTGCCTGATGTTTTTGCCGAAGTAGCAGTATTCAATACAACATAAGCCAATGCAAACGTGCCGAGCAATTCAGCGGCAAGTTCTCTTTTGGGGAAATCATTCATGTGAGCAGTAGTCGCATACATAAAAACCTTTGATGCAACATAAGCTGCAACTGCGGCACCGGCCAACTGCACGATCCAGTAAACAATAAGATCCATTAAAGGAAGTTTGCCCCTGATAAAAACTGCGAGCGATACCGCAGGATTGTAATGGCCGCCGGAAATATAACCGCCTGCGTAAACCATTACCATTAATGTTGCACCGATTGCGATGGGCGCGAAGTTACCCGCTTTTGTACCTGCCATACAAACAGCAAGCACGAGAAAAAAAGTTCCGATAAATTCAACTAAATACTTTTTCATATTGGTTTGTTTTGAAGGTTTTGTATTAGTAAAAATAATTTTAAATTAAGATACTTGAAAAATATTTTCGAGAAAGGAGAGAAGCAATGGAAAAAAATCACAAAAAAATTTCTTATTTGATTTACTCGTTGGGATCAGAAAATATTTTTAATTACCATTCTCTTGCAATAAGAATGAATTTTTATTGAAAAAAATTAAACACCAAAAAATGTAAAAAAAAAACGTTTTATCTTTTATGAGGCGGCGGCATCACAGCTTTTGGTTGCTGCTTTTTATTGTTGTCTGCCGGTGGATTATTTAAAGGTTTTGGCGGAGGTATTTGTTGTCCGTTCGGATTGCCGTTATCAGTTGGCAATTGACTTTCGGGTGCTATATTATTATTTTTCTCTTTGCCGGGATCGGGAAGTTTGCTGTTGTCTGCAGGGCTTGTTGTGCCTGCATCCTGGCCTTCGGCTCCAAGGTCCTGCGGAACATTGTTCACCCAATCATACGTGATATCATTTGCCATGCCATCCGGCTTTACAAATTTTGTCTCATCGTCAAGCGCAAGGTTTTTATCGTTCGATGATTTGTTGTAAAAATAAGCCCACACCGGCAATGCAACAGAAGAGCCTTGCCCGATCGTTGTAGAATTGAATCTTATAAAACGATCATCGCAACCTGTCCACACGCCGCACAATAATTGCGGTGTGTAGCCGATGAACCATGCGTCACTGTTGTCGTTTGTAGTGCCTGTTTTTCCTGCGATATCACCATTCACATCATAATCCCAAATACGCCTGCCTGTACCGAATTGCATCACGCCTTCCATCATGCTGATCACCGAATATGCAGTGATGTCGCTGATGACGGATTTGCGTTGCGGAATATTTGTTTGCAAAAGATTGCCATTCTTATCTTCTATACGTGTGATGTACATTGGCTTTGCGCTGAATCCCCTGCCGGGAAAAATACTGTATGCCTGCATCATTTCATATAAAGAAATCTCTTCGCTGCCAAGTGCAATGGATGGATAAGGCTGCAACGGGCTTGTGATACTGCAGCTTTTAAGAAATGTGATGAACTTGTTTGCGCTTTCAGCACCATCACCCATTTGTTTCATTACATAAGCAGTTGCACAGTTGCGCGACAAAGCAAGCGCCTGCGACAGTGGCATTGTTTCGCCGGTACAACTTGTTGTGGTCGCAGGCACATTTCCATAACCTTTGAAATTTTGCTGTTGATCATCTACAGGTGTATTTGGTGTAAAACCCGCCTGCTCTATTGCCATGCTGTAAAGCAATGGTTTGATGGTAGAACCAACCTGCCTTTTAGTATTGATATTTACGTGATCGAATTTGAATGTTTTAAAATCAATTCCGCCAACCCACGCTTTTACTTCGCCGCTTACGGGATCCATTGCCATAAAACCAGCCTGCAACATTTGTTTGCAATACTTGACTGAATCGTAAGGAGTCATCAGCGTGTCTTTCGAACGATTGTTATTCCATGCAAAAATTTTCATAGGCACTTTTTCATGAAATGACTGTTCGATATCATCATCACTCATTCCTTCTTTCTTCATCATTTTCCAGCGGTCGCTTTGTTTCATTGCAGCAATGATAATGTTTTCATGCCCTTTCCAAACAGTGCCGCTTTTAATGTCATCCTGCCCGTTCAATAAAGTTTGCATATAGCTGAGATGCTTTGCCACAGCCTCTTCGGCATACAATTGCATTCGCGGATTTATCGTGGTATAAATT
>Ga0206909_1051_pt1 | contig 26228 bp, 26 predicted proteins | sample Alteio_BWOrgHeat_76_FD_152943 | JGI IMG/M metagenome (GOLD analysis project Ga0206909, IMG submission 152943) | Enriched cells from forest soil in Barre Woods Harvard Forest LTER site, Petersham, Massachusetts, United States -... | ecosystem: Environmental > Terrestrial > Soil > Temperate forest >...
ACTTCTTCAATTGAAGCGGAAACAATATTACGTGCTTTCATTTTTTTCAATCCAGGGTAAACTCAGCTTCTACCACTTTTTTAAAGATTTACCAAGCCCAAAATGTATCCTCAACAACAGCTAAGTCCCATTTTCCCCCTAACAATGAAAAAAAGCTTGCCATACGGTTTTTTTGTGTTATGATACTCATAAGTCTAAGGCAAACGCTGGATCCTAGTTCTCGGATGGACTTGATTACGGACAAACTTGCAAGGAACGCAAGATTAGCATGGAAAAAACCTTAGGCAGCTGTGGGGCGGTGTGATAGCAATATTGCACCGCCTTTTTTTTCCTCTGATTTTCCAGCAGCCCTATCGCTGGTGTGGGCAATGATGTGTTTGAGTGCCTGAGGAATTTTGCCGCCCAAAATTCTGCCGTCAAGCCCTATATTTTTGACGAAAAAGGACAGCTAACGCCCTTTAATGTCTATCTGAATGGCGTTGATATCCGTACGCTGAAAAAAGATGAATTGGCCGTGAAGCCTTCTGATAAAATAGAAATCATTCCTTCGCTGTCAGGCGGGTAAAAAAGAGGTTTTTGCACGTAGAAAACATGGCATGAAATTGCTATTTTTGCTATGATTTAGATTAGGTTCTTTGAAAGAAAGCACTGTAATATGAATATTTCATTATCGTCTGAACTTAAAAATTCTGTTCATGAGAAAGTGAACAGCGGATTTTGTACTTCTGCGAGTGAGGTTATATTAATGCATACTTATGACGATATGCAAAAACAAAAAATTAACCAGTTAAATCAAGCCATAAATGTGGGTTTAGCCCAGCTAAAATCAGGCAATAAAGTGTCGTCATCTGAATCTTATCAGAGGTTAAAGGAAAAAGTTGAAAATATTTCCCGCAATAAATTATGAGGAAATATTTTTTATCTTCTGCTGCCGAACTAGATATAGATGAGATTGTTTCATACATTGCACAGGAAAATGCTGTTGCAGCTTTGAAACTGCTTGACAGCTTATATGAAGCTATGGATATGCTTTCTTTAAATCCTATGTTAGGTCATAAACGAGAAGATTTAACCGATAAACCCGTTCGTTTTTGGACTTTTAAATGGCACTATCTTGTTATTTATACAGCATATTGTTGTTTATTGTAAATCAGGCGCAAGAAGCAGAAAAGCCACAGGTTTTTTAATAGAGGCGGGGTTTCAGCAGGTGACTAACCTCAATGGTGGAATTGTTGCCTGGGCAAATGTAGGGGCACCCCTACAGTTAGGATTATCATGACGACAGAATTTACTTTATCTCAACAGCAAAAATCCTATTTGGATTTGAGTGGTACGCATCGTGCCCGAACGCTGCCAGAAACGTTGGAGATAGCCCAGGGAATCGCAAAAAAAATTGGCATAACACGCATTGCCAATATCACAGGTCTGGATTCCATCGGCATTCCGGTTGTTGTTGCGATCAGGCCCAATGCGAAGCTGCTTTCTGTTTCACAAGGCAAGGGCATGACATTGGAACATGCCAAAGTGTCAGCGATCATGGAATCCATTGAATCGTGGTATGCTGAAAATATGTTGATGCCAGAATTAAAGGGCTCGTATCAGGAGTTATCAACATCTTACAGTATGATTGATCCTTGTCATATTGCCCACAGTATTTTTGATGCGGATTCTCTGAGAAATATGAGATTACATTGGTGCAGCGGGATAAATCTGATCGACAATCAAATTAACTATATTCCATACGAAGCCATTTCGCTGGATTCAACAAAGCTATCTGAAGCCAATTTGCTGTTTGGTGCAAGTTCAAATGGACTGGCATCCGGAAATACGCCAGAAGAAGCCGCTTGCCATGCTTTATGCGAATTAATTGAGCGCGATGCTGATTTTAAATTTAATTATCTATCAGATCAGAAACAGCAGGAGCGTCTGGTGAATTTACACAGTATCAATAGCGAATTGATAGAAATTTTATTAAAAAAAATCCAAAAAGCATCTATAGATGTACAAATATGGGATATGACTTCGGAAATCCATCTCCCCGTTTTCTGTTGTACTTTATTTGATCATGAAATCGGCCGTAAGACCCAGATTTTTTCAGGGCAAGGCTGTCATTTTGATAAGGAAGTTGCACTGTGCAGAGCGATTACAGAGGCGGTGCAGGTGAGATTAACTTTTATTGCGGGTTCGAGAGACGACGTTTTTGCGTCTTACTATGAAAAAGAAATTATGACTACGCAGTCTATGATTCATGAAGGTACGCGTTTATATGATGAAATAGTCCAACCTGACTATAGCCATGATTTTAAAAAAAATATCAAAATGATGGTTCATCAATTACAGCTGTTGGGCTTTAATAAAATTATTTTGTTTAATCATACGGATCCAGCTGATCTTATCGCTGTAGTCAATATGATTATACCCGGATTATATGGAAAAGAAGGTTGATGTTCGATATGAGCAAAATACAATACCGGCGTCATTGCGACGCCGAGCGTCAGCGAGGCGGAAGCAATCCAGCTGGATTGCTTCGCCCCGCAAGAAGACGCGGGACTCGCAATGACGCCGGGGTGGTGGTTGTTTTCCTGGGTCCGTCTCTGAGTTTAGAGAAAGCAAAGCAAATTCTCCCAGATGCGTTATATCTCCCGCCGGTCAAATGTGGGGATATATTAGACGCGCTTAAATATTATCCTAAAAAGATTGTGATTATCGATGGCTATTTTGAAAATGTGGCTGCAGTTTGGCACAAGGAAATATTATTTGCACTGGATAATCAGGTTGAAGTCTATGGTGCTTCCAGTATGGGCGCATTGAGAGCTGCAGAGTTGGCTGATTTTGGGATGATTGGTATAGGTAAGATTTTTAATGATTTCCATCGGGGAAAACTTGAAGATGATGATGAAGTGACAGTTGTTCATAGACCAGTCCAATCAGGCTACGCACCCATTACTGATGCTATGGTAAATATCAGAGCGACGCTCGAAAAAGCGGTTAGAGAAAATATCATTACCGTCGATATTGCTGATAAATTAACAGAGATATCTAAAAATATGTTTTATAAAAAAAGAACTTTAAACACAGCATTAGAAATTTTTGAAAAAAAATATGCTGTATTTGAATCTGAAATTCAAGTTTTTCAGATTTGGTTGAATACTGAAAAAGAAAATTTCGTTGATCAAAAAGAAATTGATGCTATAGAGTTGTTGGAGATATTAAAGAAAAATATGTCCCAACATAAAAAAAGCAGCCAGATAAATATGAGTATCGTATTGCAGAAATTACTTGATCGGCACCAATGCGAACCAATGAATCATGAGTATCATGAAAATAATGATGATACACTTTTACGTTATGCCAGACTGCTGGCTTATATGATGAAAACAGCTGAATATATGAAAAATATAAATAGGGATATAAATAAAAAAGCCAGGGAATTCGACAGCTTTTTTTATGGGCTGATATTATTATTCGATGCAGATATTTTGAAAGATTTTAATCATCAAAATACGCAATATTTTAAAATTCTGCAATTTTGCGCGGGTTTTATTTTAAAAGTACATAAATTTATGGAAGACAGAAAGGTCTTTTTAAATCAAGCGCAAAAAAAACAGTATCTTGATGAAATAATATTGTTTTTACCGAATACGTATGATGCCAGCCGGGTAAGTCATGAACAATTAATTGCTATATATTTTGTATTAAAAGATATGATCAATAACAGCATGGTATATTTTTTGTCTTTTGAGCATAAAAATAATAACAAAAGTTTATATTTATATACAGACAGAGATTATTTTAAAACAGCCAAAAATATTATTTTGAATTGCATCCCCCTAAATTTACCCCCTATATTTGACCCGTAGCCTTTTTGGCTATCGGCATTTTTTCGGTTCTATAAAATTTGCATCATTGATTAATTACAGGGAGGTAAAATGATAGTCGAACAGTTTATAGGGACATTTTCCCCGAAAGTTGCAATTCCAAAAAAACTCCAGAGATTTAGTACTCAATGAACTCAAGGCGCTTGATCCAGCGTTTGACTAGGAGCACCCCATAATAAAAACTTACTGTAATAAAAAACGTACGGTTGGAAAAAGGGTTTTACTCAATAATAAGGCGGCCACCTTAATAATCAGAATAGTGTAAAAGCCCTTTTTACCGACTGACAAGATTTACTGATTTATAAATTTATTGTCGCAAACATTTTTAATTATTGCATAAGAGAAAACATTATTCAACTTCGCTTTAAAACAGCGTTTTTAATGGGACAGCCCTGAGTCTATATCGCATATATATTGCTTTGCATCTAAAATATTGCATAATAGCGCCTCGCTCACTCGTCACAGGGTTTTTCTTATGTTCAGCAGATTCATGCCGCGTCAGGATGCTTTTTTTGAGCTTTTTGAGAAAATTGCTTCATGCTTAACTTCTGCAGCACAAGCGTTTTATCAGGAAGTTCAGCAGCTTTCAACACCGAATGCGTCAGCAGATCAGGTGCTTCACTATAAAAAAATGGCAGGTGCGCATGCGCAGCGTTTGTTTACGCTAATGCACAAGACATTTATTACGCCGTTTGATCGTTATGATATTCACAGGTTGAATGACAAGCTTTATGATATTGTTAATATGATCAATTTGACGGCACAACGCTTTCCGCGTTATGGCATACGTGAAATTCCCCCCATGATGGTCACACTTGCTGAGGTTTGTTATAAGTCAGCACAGCTTGTTGAAGAGGTTATCTCTCAATTACACAATTTGAAAAAAAACGGCAACATTGCCAAAGCGTGTGATCAGATCAAAGCTTATGAAAGTCAGGCAGATCAATTATTGATTGATGGCGTGGCGAGTTTATTGCGCGAAGAGACTGATATCAAAAAAATCATTATTCTGAAAGAAGTTTATGATTTAATGGAATCGATTACTGACCGCTGTCAAGAAGTCGCTTTTGTCGTGGAAGGCATTGTGCTGGAGTATGGTTAATATGACTGAACCCATGATTCTTGTATATCTGACAGTTGCCATTGCTTTTATTTTTACTTTTCTCAATGGGTTTCATGATGCTTCCAATGCGATAGCGACAATTGTGTCCACACGGGTATTAAAGCCGTATCAAGCGGTTTTGTGGTCATCTATTTTTAATTTTATGGCTTTTTTTGTATTTGGACTACATGTTGCCAATATGGTTGGAACAGGGATTGTTTCGCCGGAGATTATTGATACGGGGTTTATTTTTTCGGCGCTAATAGGCGCGATTATCTGGAATATTATTACTTGGTATTTTGGTATTCCCTCGAGTTCTTCACACGCACTGATTGGTGGATTGGTGGGCGCTGCATTGATGAAATCAGGAACGCATTATCTGGAATATGCCGGTCTGATTAAAGTTGTTGTTTCTATTGTTCTTTCGCCCATATTAGGGTTGATATTAAGCATGATACTGATGTTTATTATCGTCAGAATATTTTTTAACTATTTGCCTTCTCATGTTGATCGCTGGTCTCGCGGACTTCAGCTGATATCTTCAGCATTGCTAAGCTTAGGGCATGGCGGTAATGACGCGCAAAAAACCATGGGTATCATTGCGGTACTGTTATTTTCTTCACATGTGCTAACGGGCCATTTTTATATTCCGATGTGGGTAGTAATTTCATGTTACCTGGTGATGGCTTTGGGTACGATGATGGGTGGATACCGCATTGTGAGAACGATGGGCATGAAAATTACCAAGCTTAAACCTGTCGGCGGATGTTCTGCGGAGACGGGCAGTGCATTGACATTATTTTTAGCGACTATGCTGGGTATCCCTGTTTCAACGACACACATCGTCGCTGGCTCTATTGTTGGCGTAGGATCATTCCAGCGTTTTTCTGCCGTACGCTGGGGTGTGGCCAGCCAGATTGTCTGGGCATGGATCCTGACGCTTCCTGCATCAGCTCTCGTTGCCGCTTTGGTAGAAGCTGTGGCGATGAGGGTTTTTTGATGTGGAAAGTATTGCTGATATTGATATCAGGATTGTGTCTTAACGCAACTGCCGTTGCTGAAAAACCAGCTTGTAATTATAACTAATTAGGCGAAAGATGGCTAAATTTGTTAAGATTAAGCCATGCAAACAGACTCAGACTTGAAATTTATAGAACGTGATGCAGTTGTTATCCGCTTTGCCGGTGATTCGGGTGATGGGATGCAGCTGACGGGCTCGCAATTTACCAATACTTCTGCCGTGATGGGCAATGATGTTTATACTTTTCCGGATTTTCCGGCGGAGATTCGGGCACCCGCGGGGACTTTGCCCGGCGTTTCCGGATTTCAGCTGTGTTTCTCAGCCAAACCCGTTCATACCGCGGGCGATAAATTACAAGTATTGGTTGCCATGAATCCTGCGGCGTTAAAAGTCAACTTACCCGATCTGGAAGAGGGCGGGTTGATCATTCTCAATGAAAACAGCTTTGTGGATAAAGAGCTTAAAAAAGCCGCTTATGCTCAAAATCCCATTCAATCAGGTGAACTTGAGAAATATCGCGTTTTCAGCTTTCCTCTATCTGATTTGACTCTCAATAGTGTTAAAATACTGGGATTGACGCATTCGCAGGCAATGAAATGCAAAAATTTCTTTGCATTGGGTATTGTCTATTGGCTGTATTCCCGCACAATGGAGCAGACGCTCAGCTGGCTCGAAAAAAAATTCAGTGATAAAAAAGCGATTTGTGAAGCCAATCAGGCTGTATTGAAAGCAGGATATAACTATGCTTTGACTATAGGCTTATTTACAGAAAGATATATTGTCAAAAAAGCACAATTACCACCGGGAAAATATCGTCAGATTACAGGTAACGAAGCATTGGCCTTAGGTTGTGCAGCCGTGGCGCTGAAGAGCAATCAGGTTTTTCTATTATCAGGATATCCTATAACACCCGCATCTGCGGTCTTATCTCATGCGGCAAAATATAGCGATGCGGGCATTCATGTATTTCAGGCGGAAGATGAAATTGCTGCGATGTCTGCCACAGTGGGCAGTGCATTTGGCGGCGGCATGGCCATGACGATCACCAGCGGTCCTGGATTTGATTTGAAAAGCGAAGCTTTAGGATTGGCGGTCATGGCTGAGTTACCCTGTGTGATTGTCGACGTTCAACGTGCAGGACCGTCTACTGGTATGCCCACCAAAACCGAACAAGCGGATTTAATGACAGCCATGTATGGCCGTCATGGCGAATGTCCTGTGCCTATACTCGCCCCTCAAAGTCCGGGTGATTGTTTCTCTATTGTCATAGAGGCTTTTCAGATAGCTTTAAAATATATGACGCCTGTTATTATATTAAGCGATGGTTATCTGGCGACAGGCGCCGAACCCTGGTTGATTCCCAATATTGATAGCCTGCCTGATTTAAAGCCTGTATTTTATAAAGACAAAACGCAAGATTACAACAAAGATAATATCCTATCTGAAAAATTTTCGCCGTATCTTAGAGATGCTGAGACTCTTGCAAGAGTCTGGGCCATTCCAGGGACTAAGAACTTAGAGCATCGTATTGGCGGTTTAGAGAAAGATTTTATGACGGGTAATATCAGCTATGATCCTGAAAATCATCATAAAATGACTGAAATACGTGCGCGCAAAATACAAAATATTTCTCACCATATTCCTGATTTAAAAATCCAGGGCAAATCTTCAGGCAAATTATTGGTGATCAGCTGGGGTGGAACTTATGGTTCTGTTTTTTCTGCCGTAGAATCTCTCCAGGCAGAAGGTGTTGATGTTTCTGCTGCTCATCTGAGATATTTAAACCCGTTTCCGAAAAATCTCAAAAATATATTAAAATCTTTTGATCAGATATTAGTTCCGGAGTTAAATAACGGCCAGTTATGCCGTTTATTACGCGCGGAATTTTTAGTCGATGCCAAATCTTGTTCAAAAATCACAGGCAGGCCGTTTTTAATTCATGAACTTCGTCAAAAGATATTAAGCTATGTTAAATAATCTCACCCGCAATGATTTTGTCTCTAACCAGGAAGTGCGCTGGTGCCCGGGGTGCGGAGACTACGCTATTTTGGCGGCGATGCAAAGAACACTGCCTGAATTAAATATCCCTAAAGAAAATATTGTTTTTGTCTCTGGCATTGGCTGTTCAGGACGGTTTCCGTATTATATGAATACTTATGGATTTCATACCCTCCACGGACGTGCACCTGCTGTGGCATCGGGATTGAAAATGACAAATCCCGAACTATCAGTCTGGGTCATTACAGGTGATGGAGATGGATTGAGTATTGGCGGCAATCACCTGATGCACATGCTTCGTCGAAATATGGATATTAAAGTTTTATTATTTAATAATAGAATATATGGCTTAACCAAAGGTCAATATTCTCCAACTTCTGAACAGGGCAAACTCACCAATACCAGTCCTGCAGGCTCTCTCGACCGTCCCTTAAATCCTATTGCATTTGCTTTAAGTGCGGGTGCGACTTTTGCCGCCAGGGCATTGGATATTGACGCTAAAAATCTGGGGACTATTATCAAAGCCGCTGCAAAACACAAAGGCTCTGCGTTTATTGAAATTTATCAAAACTGCAATATTTTCAATGATGGTGCTTTTGCAAACCTCACAGATAAATCAACGCGGGATCAAAATATATTATGGCTGGATCAAAAAGAGGGTGAAGATGATCTCTCCAAAGCATTTGAATTAAGCCAGCAAATTCATCCTGTACCCATGGGAATATTCAGATCTGTTGAGAAACCGACCTATGAATCCATGATGAAATCATCTATTCTGCAATCGAAATCTGATGCTTCTATGGTGCTTAAATATATGCTAAATAGCGGAAATATCTGGGATGTCGTATAATTTTTTATTTATTTTAGGAGACAGTGATGAGATTTAATGCGTTATTGGCAATAGGCGTTATAGCATTGGCAGGTTTGTTGACAGCATGTGCGCCTGATATTTCTGCGGGAACCTATACCAGCAATGAGGTAGGCCAAGCAGCTGTTACCGCGCCAGGTGTGATTATCGCAGCAACGCCTGTTAAGGTGACAAACTCAGGCCCGGGAATAGGAACAGCCATCGGTGCAGTAGCGGGCGGCGTTGCAGGTTCTGCTATCGGCGGCGGTACACGTGCCAATATTTTGGGGGCATTAGGCGGTGCAGTTGTGGGCGGCATGGCGGGTAATTATGCTGAAAACAGATTAAGCACACAAACGGGTATGCAATATACCGTCAGACTGAGAAACGGTCGTATTTATACGATTACACAGGGTATGAATCCCATATTGTCTGTACGTCAACGTGTGATGGTGATCTTCAGCAACCCGGCGCGTGTTGTTGCAGCGTATTAGTTCTGCTATGTAAAATACAAACCGCTACTCCGAATTTGCAATGCAATATATTTTTTAAAATTCATCAAAAATGGAAGAATATCTTCTGTGGTTAGAGTAGGGCTATCTATCACAGCTTGAATTCGGGCCGTTTCTTTAAGACAGGATTGTATGAGCGGTATTTCAGGATTGAGATTAAAATTATTTTCAAAAAAAGTCATTGCAGCGGCCAACAGGCTGTCAGTTTTTTGTAAATTTTGTGTTTTTGATCGATATAATATATTTAATAAAAGCATCATATGGCTAATAGTTTTTTCTATATCCTGTATTTCTATTGGCGGCAGCATGATATTGCAGCCAACATCTTTAATCACTTCTCTTAACACTCTTTTGGATTCGTGAAATGCGTGCCGGATATCAGGATTTGAAATGCCAATTTCTTCATTGCATAATGATTGATAAAATTCATTTAACAACATAAAGTTATCTTTATCAGTATTTGATTGATGTAAAAGTGATTGTTGAATGACATTCGGAGTTTTATTATCTGCTATTTTAAGCGGTTCTCCGAAATATATAAAATTATCAAGCAGTCTGATAATATGATTCATTGCGCAGATCATTTTGTCATTATCCGAGATATTGTGTGTATGCATAATCGATAAAATTTTGGATTTGCTGGGATGTTCTTTGAGATATTTATTGAGTCGTGCAATTGCAGATTCTTTCAATTTGAGAACATCGTAATTATCGATACACATATATAGATTTCGAATATGGCGCTCAAGATGTTTTTCTGGAATAAGATCGCTGGTGGAGATAGTATCCAAAAATGCGCTGACAACTTTGCAATAATTAGGATCTTGAAAAGCTGCTGTTATTTTGGAAAGTTCATCTAAAATTATATATTTAAAGGACAGTGGAAATTCTTGAAGATCAGAAAACTTAGATGGATTATTCAGTTGATTGTAAAGATATAAAGGAGGCAATTTTTTCAAATATTCTTCAAATTTTTGATGATCAGCTGATATGGAAGCTTTAAACAAAGCATAATTGGCCATAATAATTTTATCACTATCGCTGTCACTATTTGGATTAATATTTAATTTCAGGATAATCTGTTCATATGTCTCTAATTTTATGATTTTATGAGATACACAATAATTAAAAAATGGCAGCGCCTTGTCTAAGTTATCTGTAATCATTAATATCCATTTATGGGGTATGCGCTTGGATTTATAGAAGAACCCTGAAGTATCATCATACGTGAGTGAACTTATATGTGTGTTAAAAAAAGAACAATCTAAATCTTCAATATATTTTCCTGAAAATACCATCACAATCATTAAGCAAATTGATAACACGTCATCTTGCAGAAGAGAACCTTTTAAAAATAAGTTGATAATCTGCTCTGATTTTTCTGTATTGAGCATCAGAGCATTTGCAAAATAACCCATGGCTTCTACATATTGTTTTGCCTCACGATGAATTAGTCCAAGACGATAATAGGTATCACACAGAAACTCAGGATGTTTGATTCCAAATTCTATAACAAACACTAAATGTGCTTTCGCTAGCGTATTATTCTTCTTTTTATCCATTGCCTCGCATCCTTGCAAATATTTTCCAGTTGTAGAAACAGCAGAATTATGGGAAAGCTTTGTTATATCGTTTGCTTTTGAAAATTCAATCATACTGCCTATAGTGCATATCTCAAAAAATTCATCTTTTAATCTGTCCCTGATTTTTTTATCCGAAATAGACTCAAAAATTTTTATCAGATCATCTAATTCATCTGGATCCTTGATTTGAGAAAATAAAAATTCAGGCGATATTTTATTTAAGTAAGAAGCGTTACACTCTTGAGGACATAACGATAAAGTTGCTTTATGCAGGTCATAATAGGCCTTATTTTTAAAATAAACATCTGCTTCATTTTTAAAATAATCATCAATGGTGTTAAAGAACTTCTTTATAATCTTAACATAAACTTCCCGTGTAATTATTTTTTGTACTGTGCAGGCATAGAAAAAATTCAACGTCGTTTCTGCACCTTTTTTTCTCACCCAATCAATGTAGGCACCAGCATTTTGTATATATCCATTAGATGAACTTACACTCAGGTTTCCAAATATACCTGCAATCTGTATTCTGCATTGATTATTCCACTTATTAATCCCCCAAAAAACATATCTGATTGGCCAGAAAATCCCATTGCAAGCGCTGCACATACGGAAAGTAAAAACAGCTTATTATCATCATGTGTTTTTTCATCTATCGGAAGAAAAGCGAAATTTTTAAATTCATTAAGTGCTATAGGTGATTTCAACAATACTGCTCGTATCAGACAGAGCATAGCTTCCTGATATTTTCCAGAGATTTTATGAATATGATATTGTGCCAATTGGATTTGATCTTCAGATAATTCACCTGGTTTTTTTGTTTCTATTGCCATGTTAAAGAACTCTTTGGCCAGCACATACTTTTTATTTTCAATCGCTGCCCATCCATAGCTATAAAACTCTATAGCTTCTTTAGAAATGGGGCAAAGAAATTCTGTACTGGGATCAATCATGATGAACTGCCTCTTATGTCGATTACATTTTGAATTCTGATATAATTTCAGAGTCAGGTTAATGATACAGACCAAACCTTAAGGTTTTATGAATTCCGACACAATGATGAAAATATTCCTTTGTACATGACAAAAAATAGATGTAGCAACTGTCTTGAAAATCATGACTGAATGCTCCATGGTTGATTTGGCATTAAAATATACCCCAATCCCAGCGTCATTGCGACGCCGAGCGCTAGCGAGGCGGAAGCAATCCAGAACAAGATAGAAACACTATGGCTGTAAGCAGTTAGTGTATTATGAACTTCATGGTGATATGTTGAGCGCGATTGGCCGAGAAAAACAAATTAAAGGCGGTTCAAGAAGAATAAAATTAACATTGATTGAAAAAAGCAATCCTGATTGGAAAGATTTGTACGAAGATTTATTGTAGAGACGCAAAATATTGCGTCTCTACTGGATTGCTTCCGCCTCGCTAGCGCTCGGCGTCGCAATGACGCCGGGGTTGGGGTATATTTTAATGCCAAATCAACAAAAACTTAAGGCTAATTGTAAGGCCTAATCCACCCTTTTAATCAAAGTTTTAACCCTGAAAATTGGTAATCAGACTACCAATTTTCAAGGAAAAATTCAAATACACTTCAATGGTTTTGGCAATCCGCCTAACAAACTGGCTTGTTTAATTGGCCCGTCAGGGAAAATTTGATGGAGATATATACTATTGGCTTTGGTTTTAGGCCAATTTTTTTTGTTTTCCAATAATTTAATTAAAATCCGCATACTGGGATGGACTTGATATTCACCGTAGAATTCTCGAAGAAGCTCGATGACGTCGGTTTGATCTGGCGAAACAATTGATTTTTGACTCATAACTGTGCAATATTAAATCATTCACTATGGATGGTATAACACATTATGTCAGAAACGACTATTGAAAAAAATGAGGGGATTAATATAAATACCCCGGAGGATTCTCTTCTGAGCTGTCTTGTCTGGTTTACCCGGCATTTTCATAAGCCTTATTCAGAAAAAAGTTTGACCGCCGGACTTCCGCTTGTTGACCATAAACTCACACCGCCGCTTTTCGTGCGGGCGGCTTCACGCGCCCATCTTGCCGCTAAAATAAAACAGCAAACCCTATCTGAATTGTCACCCGCAGCTTTTCCCGTGGTTTTATTATTGAAAGACGGAAAAGCTGCGGTGATTTTGGGTATTCATGGTCAAATAACAAAAGTATTAGATCCTGAATTTGCGATGGGCGTAACTGAAATCCCGCTGGATGAGATAGAAAAAAATTACACCGGGCATATTATTTTGGTAAAGCCTGCCTATCAATTTACCGAACGCAGTGAAGAAGAAATCAAAGAAAAAAAAGAATCCGAACCCAAAAATTGGTTTTGGCGGGTTATCTGGAAAGTCTGGCCGCTTTATACAGAAGTTGTCCTGGCATCTTTATTAATCAATTTATTCGCCCTGGCAGTACCTTTGTTTATCATGAATGTATATGATCGTGTGGTGCCTAATCAAGCTATAGCCACTTTGTGGGTATTGGCGCTGGGTGTCGCGATTGTCTTTCTGTTTGATTTTCTCATGCGAACTCTGCGCAGTTATTTTATTGATATTGCCGGTAAAAGTGTCGATGTGCGTTTATCGGCACAAATTTTTGAACAGATTTTGGGCATTCGGATGAGCGCGCGTCCCAGTTCTGTGGGTGCTTTCGCGAATGTGATCCAGTCTTTTGAATCTTTTCGGGATTTTATTACCTCCAGTACAGTGACAGTGTTGGTTGATTTGCCATTTGTCTTTATCTTTATCGGTATTATTGCCATGATTGGCGGCACACTTGCTCTTGTGCCATTAATTATGGTGCCATTGGTGATATTAATCGGCTGGTTGATTCAAATTCCATTGACGTCATTGACAGAGAAATCTTATCGTTATGCTAACGAAAAACAGGGAATATTAATCGAATCATTGGGCGGGGTTGAAACCATTAAAAGCATAGGTGCAGAAAGTCCTATGCAAAGACGCTGGGAACAGGTCAGTAGTTTGTCTGCTCATCTGAGCATCAAATTAAGATTTTTTGCAAATCTCAATATCTATTTTTCGATATTTGCGCAGCAGTTTGGCTATGTATTTGTCATTATCTGGGGCGTATACAAAATTGCTGCGGGGGAAATGACAACAGGCGGATTGATCGCCTGTAGTATTTTAACCAGCCGTGCATTGGCGCCCATGTCGCAAGTGGCGGCTTTGCTGACGCGATACTATCAAACCAGTCATTCACTTGCTTCGTTGAATACAGTGATGAATTTGCCGGCAGAGAGAACAGAGGGTCAAACTTTTCTTCATCGTCCTGTTTTACAAGGTGCGATTGAATTTCGTCAGGTGGATTTTCAATATACCCCGCAATCACTACCCGCGTTGAAGGATATTTCATTTAAAATTTCACCCGGTGAACATGTGGGTATTATTGGCAGAATCGGCTCGGGAAAATCAACCATTGCAAAATTGATTCTGGGTTTATATCAGCCTGCAACAGGCATGGTTTTAATAGACGGCGTTGATCAGCACCAACTTGATCTGGCCGAATTACGGCATCATACAGGTTATGTGCCGCAAGATGTCATGCTGTTTTATGGCAGTATAAAAGACAATATTGTCTTTGGTGCGCCGCATGTTGATGACAGTGTTATTTTAAGAGCAGCAAAAATCTCTGGTATCGAACATTTTACACATGCACATCCACAGGGATTGGATTTACAAGCGGGAGAACGCGGCGCTTTTCTTTCGGGCGGCCAACGTCAGTCTGTGGCGCTTGCCAGAGCGTTTTTATTGGATCCACCCATGATGGTTTTGGATGAACCGACAAACTCTATGGATGATAAAACTGAGATGTTGTTAAAGCAAACCTTAGGCGATTATCTGACCAATAAAACATTGATTCTGGTTACACATAAAACATCCATGCTGAATCTGGTCAATCGATTGATTATTATGGAAGCAGGTAAGATTGCCGCTGATGGTCCAAAGGATGATGTGCTTAGAGCTTTGGCGGAAGGCAAAATCAGGGTACCGCAGGGATGATGATGGATAAGCTAAAACAAATCTGGTCAAAGATATTGGCTTTTTTAATCAAATATAAAGAAAAAGCAAAAATTTTTATGAACAATGTCAATGAAAAAATCTCTATCGCTGAAGGTGTTTATGGCGATGAATGGCAGACAGGCAGTTCACCAAAACGGTATTTTCATTGGATTTTATGGGGAAGTGTTTTATTTGTTCTGATTGCATTAATCTGGGCAAAATTTGCTGTGCTTGATGAAGTTACTGTCGGTGAAGGTAAAGTCATTCCTTCCAGTCAATTACAACTGATTCAAAATCTCGAAGGTGGAATTGTAGAACACCTATATGTCAAAGAAGGTCAGATTGTCCAAAAAAACCAAATTTTAGTGCAGCTGGATACCAAGCGATTTGCAGCGTCTTATGAAGAAGGGCAATCGAAAAAGCGGGCGCTTGCATTGAAAATAGAGCGCCTGACGGCTGAAATTGAGCATAAACCTTTTGTTCCTGCTGAGGATGTCATCAAAATTGATCCCAGTCTGGTTAAACAGGAACAATCTTTATATACTTCACGGCAAAGTCAGCTAAAACAATTAGATGAAAGCGAAGCGTTAATGCAGAAAGAAATTAATATCACTGAGCCTTTGGTAAAAGAAGGTGCTGCGTCGAAAGTTGAAGTATTACATTTGCAGCGTGGATTAAATGATATTCAGGAAAAAATTGATACTTTTAACAGCGATACGTTAAATCAATTGACGCAAGCCAAAGCAGATTTATCGGCTTTAAACGAATCTAATCTTGCCTATCAGGATCGATTACAGCGTACCACAATCCGATCACCTGTCAGAGGAATCGTCAAACAGATTAAAGTGACGACAATCGGCGGTGTGCTGCAGCCAGGCATGGATTTAATGGAAATTGTTCCATTGGATGATACTTTGTTGATTGAAGCAAAAGTCAAGCCGTCAGATATCGGTTTTTTGCGTGTGGGATTACCTGCGACTGTCAAAATTACTGCTTATGATTATTCTATTTATGGCGGCTTGAAAGGCGTTGTAGAGCAAATCAGTGCCGATAGCATTATTGATGAAAAAGATCAGAAACAGCAGAGTTATTATTTGATTCGTGTGCGTACGAAAAAAAATTATCTGGGGACACTACAAAAGCCTTTGTATATCATCCCAGGTATGATGGCGGCTGTGGATGTCTTGACAGGACATAAGTCAGTATTGCATTATATACTTAAGCCTATTATTAAAGCGAAGGAAAATGCTTTAAGAGAGAGATAGGTGATACACCTCAGGATGAGGTTTGAAAGGATTTAGATTTGGTATGATTACCAGGGAGCGGTTCAGGATGAGCATCATATTGGGAATAGATCAGGTTTTTCAATATACTTCATATTTCAGCGCTTTGTTTTCTGTTGTCCGTGCCCATTGTTTTTCTGCTGATTATTCTCTCCCAATTTGCGCATTTTCAAATCTTGACTAAACTAAGTTAGAGAAAGATTGAATTTAATGGTGAGTACAGGGAGAAACCATCATGGTCACACAAACACATTCAGCAGTTGGAGTCGCAGTACAAATTAATGGACATGTTACGGCAAAGTCAGGCGGTGTCGAACGTGTGCTTAAGTCTGGCGATATTATTTATCAAGATGATGAAATCATCAGTCAGGGAAGTGCGAAAATTCTCATGACCGACGGCAGTTTCGTGGATGTTGTCGGGAGCAAGTCTTTTGAAGCAGGCGATTATCTTCCTGTACCGGGTGAAGATGGCTATCCACCTCATCAGTCTGCAGAGTCTATCCAACATGCTCTTCTAAAGGGTCTTGATCCTGAGGATGTCTCACAGGCAATTTTGTCCTGTGTTCCTCTGAGTATGATAATCCCGAATGAGTCGCATCCTACTTTTTATTCAATTGCGTGGGGTCATCCCGGTTTGGTGGAAAGCGGGTTTCCGACGGGAACTGAGACTTCAGAATCCAAACGGCACTTTGAACCAGGCAGTGAGTTTCCAATTGTTCAGGCGCCGGTTGTTATTTCGCCGCCTCCTCCGCCACCGCTGCCAGAAGCGGATCTTGGCGTCATTAAGACAGACTTTTCGAGCACTGCAGTGCCAGGAACTGTGGATGTTTACACGATTACAGTAACAAACCATGGGCCGGATGCTGTCACCAGTTTCACCTTGAATGATGTATTGCCGCCGTCAAATGTCTTTGAAAATGTCACTTTCGATCCAAACGCAGGGAGCTATAATCCACAAACCGGCCTTTGGAGTGAATTGAATTTAGGCAGCGGCCAGTCTGTAGTATTAATTGTCAGTGGAACGATTAATGCTTCAGCGGCGGGCATTTTAAGTAATACAGCAACATTAACGCCGCCGCCAGGTGTGATAGATGTTAATATAAATAATAATAGTTCAACAGATACTGATACCTTAACGCCTCAAGATGATCTCAGTGTTACAAAAACAGATTTTAAAGTAAATGAAATACCCGGGACAGGGGATACTTATACCATTGTTGTCACTAATAATGGTCCTTCGGATGCAGTTGGAGCTAAAGTATCTGATATCCTGCCATCTAATTTTTTATCTGACACTTGGACAGCATCAGGAACAGTGGGGACGTTATTTACAGCAAATAGCGTAGGAAATATCAGTGATATTGTAAATATTCCTGTAGGGGGATTAATAACCTATATTGTGACGGGAAATATTTCTCCTGATGCCGCAGGTAGTTTAACCAATGTAGCAACTGTGACATCAGCTCAAAATGAGCTGGATACTAATTTGAGTAACAATACAGCTGCAGATACAGATACGTTGACACCACAATGTGATTTAAGCGTAACCAAAACCAAAACCGTCTCTGATCTAACACCCTATTTGGGTGAACATATTACTTATACAATAACAGTTCATAATGCCGGGCCTTCAACTGTAACAAATGCTTCCATAGTCGATTCAATGCCTGCAGATATTGCAAGTGATACATGGACTGCAGCAGTGACTTTAGGATCTGCGAGTGGGTTTAGCGCATCAGGTTCAGGCAATATTAATGATAATGGAGTCACAATGGCTCCAAATAGCACTATTACTTACACAGTGAATGCAGTTGTGAACAATTTTATATTTGAACTAGGCAGCATAAATACATCTATTACGCAAGCTCAGGAAATGACTTCCTGGAGTGGAGCGACTCTCTATGCCTATACATTGGGAACCAATTTTACAGATGGTGGTACGATTGATTCGATTAGTAAAGCCCTTGCCAATGGAACAATTACTTTTATTGCACCTTCTACAACTGATGAAGGCATTGGAGTATCGCAAGGCGCCAGCAACAATATAGACTATAATTCAACAACACATCAAAGTGAAGCTATCGTTGTAGACCTGGGTGCGAGCCATAGTAATACTGAGTCTGAAACCGTGACACTGTCTGGTTTAAGCGGTGGAGAGCAGGGAGAAGTGACGCTCTATAATTCTGCAGGTGTACAGGTTAGTGGACCTATTATCTTCGAGGGCACCAGTGGAAGCGGAGATAACCTTACTTCAATATCAATAAGTCCAGGGGTGGATTTTCAATATCTGGCATTCACGGCTATACCCTCAGTTTCTGGCGGAGCAAGCAGTTATAATATAGAGGATATTAAATACTTGCCTGATACGATTACAAACACCGCCAATGTATCATCGGCGATTACTGATACAAATTCAGCAAATAATTCTGCCTCAGCCGTTATTCATCCTGAAGTGCCCATTGCAAAAGATGCCACAGAAAATGTCGTGCCTGGCACAGGTAAGTTTAATGTGGAAATTATATTAGACGTATCAGGAAGCATGGGTGATACAGTCACAGTCGGCGGGGTGAATGAAACAAAATTAGCGGCAGCGAAAGCAGCTATTAACCAATTATTAAATACCTATGGTACTGAAGGGCAGGCAGCAGTCCAATTGGTTACATTTAGTACAAATGCAACCATTCAGACATCCTCAAGCTGGGTGACGCTCTCTCAGGCAGAAACTATTATTAATGGATTATCATCCGGTGGAAGTACTAATTATGATGCTGCATTGGGGCTGCATCCAAATGGATTGGGAACCAATTTCAACTCTGGAGGTGAGCAGGCATTTGCAATATCATCTGGAAAAATTGCAGGCGGGCAAGATGTATTGTACTTCTTAACAGATGGCGGACCTAATCTGCCCAATAACACGGCTGGCATTAACCCCAATATTAGCGGAAATACGGGTGAAGAAATACAATGGCAGAATTTTCTGACAACCAACAATATTACAGCTTACTCACTGGCGATGGGATTATCAGGCAGTGCACTTGCCAGTGCCAGCAGCGGCTCTAACAATGATACTGTTGCACAAGAATTATATCCTATCGCAACAAATCCTGCGGGAAATGACAGCGCTACGCCTAACGCTATATTTGTCACAGATTTAAATCAATTAGGCAGTGCGTTAGCGGGTACGGTAGGAACACACACAGGAAACATTTTGACAGAAACAGGCAGTGTATATGGTACTGGCGGCAGTGTTCCGTTGCCAGGATATATTCAAAGCATTGCATTAATTGGTGATGGATATACTTATGCTTTCAATCCCGTTACCAATACCATTACACAGGAAGGCGCAGGCACTTCTACATTTTCATTTGCTGCAGGTACAGAACTTTTAACGATTACTTCTTCTCTTGGAACTGTAAATGTTTACATGGAAAATTCAGGAGGACATTTGGCAGGTGATTACACTTTTACAACGCCTTCAAATATAACACCAACACAATTTGATGTTCCCATTCAATTTACAGTAAGCGATGCTGCCAATAATTCTGCAACTGCTGTTTTAACTGTAACAAACTCTGATCAAATAGTTGCAGCAAATAGCAGTGGATCGACTCAAAATGTGATCGTGACAATAGTGGATGAATCTAATCCGCATAATTCAGAATCGCTTTTAGCGGCGATTAATCCTACAACAGGGGCCAATATTGATACATTGCTATATAATGATCCTAATTTGACATTTAATGTTAATGATAAATTCGCTGTCAGTATTGAATCTGCTTCTACCAATACTGCTGCTATAACAATAAACAATTTTTCATTGGATGGTGTCACCCTTCAAAATTCACCTTTAACGCTTAATCCATTGAGCGCAACTGGCGCAGGGCCATTTGCTGAAACGTATGTATTTCAGCCTGCTAATGTCATCAATCAAGCAGGAACACCATCATATCAACACACAGGCACAACGGTAACACCGCCTGATGCAACGCATGTTTACTCCCTGTTTGCCCAGTCCAATAGCCCGGCAAATGGTACGATAAGTCCGGGCACACCGACAGATGGTTTCGGCAATTTTGAGAATGGAGATGCTTTAACGAGCACGGTTGCCATGACTGCAACATCTAATGGATTACCCAGTGTCATGATGTTTAATGCTAATCCAGGCGTCAGCGCAAGTGATTCATACACAGGCAACGGAACAGATATATTACAAATAGATCAGGGTGCATTGGGTCTAAGCGCATCAGTTAATCTGACAGGCAATTCCCAGATTCATAATATCAGTGAGTTGTTGATAACAGATACTTCACCCAGTAGTACGGACACAACCTTGACACTATCTCCAAGTGATGTTTTTGATTTCACTGAGAACGCAGCACATAATGCTACAGGGAATAGTAATACGCTATTCATCAATGGCGGAGCAAGTGATACAGCTCATATAGGAACTGGGTGGTCAACACCTGTGCCTAATGTTGCGGGGTATGTAGAATATCAACAAATAGTAAGTGGTCATCAAGTGACATTGGAAATTCAACAGCATGTTCATGTTGCCGCCTGATGTTTTAATAATAAAATTACTTCATCTTTGGAGAATTTTATGTCCGGATATACAATTACTTTATTGTGGCAGCGTATGAGTGCCCTTGCCAACTGTTACATGGGGTATTGCTGGTAAGAATGCAGCCGGCAAAAGTTGTATGACTGAAATCAGTTTAAATCCAAAAATAGTCTTTAACAGCATCCAACCCGATATTGAAACATTACAAAAAATGCAAAAAATATCGCATGATCACTGTTTTATTGCTAATACATTAAATGCAAAAATCAATATTAATATTTTAGTATTATAGTTTTAAATCAAGTATTTTCTCTGCATTTGCTGCTTTGTTTAATACGCTGTGTCTGTAACCATAAACAAAATATCCAATAATCCCTATCGCCATCCAGATTAAAAATCTTATCTGTGTGGTGTGAGAAAGACTGATAATTAATAATAAACAAAGCAAAATGCCTAAAGCAGGCGTAAAAGGATAGAAGGGCACTCTATAGGGCCTGGGCATTTGGGGATTTCGAATTCGCATGACAATCACACCCAGGTTCACGACAACAAATGCTGCCAGGGTTCCTATATTGACAAGTTCAGCCACATCATGGATAGACATAAAACCTGAGATAAGCGAAATCAGTATACCGCATGTGATGTATCGCACCTGCTGCGACAAAGCCTGCCGCAAAATGTTCGCCAACCGTCAGTAAAGCTGCTGAAACAGGCGAAGAAACATTCAAGGTTTCATAGTGAGCAACACCAGTTAATAAACCCGCGACAATAATATAGATGATTGTACAGAGAATCAGCGAGCCAATAATTCCAATGGGTAAGTTCTTCTGAGGATCAATCGTTTCTTCAGCCGCGGTTGATACCGCATCGAATCCAATATAAGCAAAGAAAATAATGGCAGCACCTTGCAATACGCCATGCCATCCAAAAGGCAGAAACGGCTTCCAGTTGCTCAAATGGAAATGTTTTGCCGCCGCAATAATAAATATGGCAATGGCTAAAAGTTTGATGAAAACTATAATATTATTGAAACGCGTGCTATGTCTGACACCCAGACAGAGCAAAGCTGTCAGGGTAAGAATGATGAGTATGGCAGGAAGATCCACAAATCCGTTGGAACTATTGGCGATTGCAGTTGGCAAATGAATGCCTACAGACAGCAAAATATTTTCTACATAACCCTGACCAGCCAATTGCTACCGCAGAGACAGAAATGCCATATTCCAAAATCAAACTCCAGCCGATAATCCAGGCAAAAAATTCACCAAGACCCGCATATGCATAACCATAAGCGCCGCCTGATCCGCCAATGGCAGAAGAAAGTTCAGCATAAGAAAAAGCTGTGAAAGCACAGGCAATGCCTGAAAGAAGATAGGAAAGTATGATGGCAGGGCCGGCAGCTGTTACGGCAGCAACGCCTGTGAGTACAAATACGCCCGCGCCGATGACAGCACCGACACCTAAAAAAATCAGATCTGATGCCTTTAAGCAGCGTCTAAGACGAGATTGATTGAAATTTTCTATGGGTTTTGTGCGCAACAATTGCATCATAATCAACTACTTTGTGTATGGAAATTTATATGTTCTGCCTGTATTAAAGATCCAACACTGTTAAGTACTCTGAAAGCAGAATAAGTTGCTGTATATTGGCTGTCAATATAGGCCTGGTTCGCCTGAAAATACTCATTTTGAGCATCCAGCATATCAAGAAGCGAGCGTTTACCTAATTTAAATTGGTTCTGGTAAGCATTAAAACTCTTTAAAGCATCATCCCGGTGAGTTTTCAACAGAGGAAGCTGTTTTTGAGCTGATTGCCAGGCATTCCATGAAAGCTGCGCATTATTCACAACCTGGCGATAGGTTTTGTGCATGATTTCAGCGGATTCCTGATAAAGATAAGCTGTTTCATTTTGTCTGGCTTTATCCGCGCCGCCGTGATAGAGATTATAATTCATACGAACGATAGCGAGTTCATTGTTGTTCTGTCCTTCAACGCCATCAATATTGTCATTGCGATTGGCGCTTAATTGCAAATCAAAACGCGGGTAATTTTTTGATATGGATGCTTCATGCTGTGCAAATGCTGCATCCATATCTGCTTTTGCAGATTTTAAAATAGGATGATTTGCAATGGCCATTTGTACTGCCTGACTCTCAGATTTCGGCATAAATTGAGCAAGACGCTGCAAGGAAGGCTGAGAAAGATTGGAAGGGTATTCACCCGCTACTTGAAGATAATTACTTTTTTCATCAGTCAGATTGGCCTGTGCTGCCGTGAGATTGGATTTTGCAAGACTCGATCGCCCTTGTGCCTGGGTCAAATCTGCTGATTGATCAAGGCCGCTTTCAGTTCTTTTTTGAAGTAAACTTTCGATATGCTGATGAGTGGAAAGATTATTTTGAGCGGCATGAACCAGTTGCTGTTCTCTTAATACACCGAGATACATTTGAGCAGTATTGAGTGCGATATCCTGTGCCGTGCCCAGTACTTTATAATCTGCTGAATTCAACCGCGCCTCGTTACGTTTAACTTCACTGGATGTGGCAAAGCCATCAAAAAGCATTTGGTCTGCGGTTAATCCGAGTTCACGACGCGTTAATGTTGTATCACCCAGAGAATTGGCAGAAGGGGTATCCTGGAGAACAAAAGGACTTTCTGTGTGTTGAACGCCGTAACCCGCATTTGCATCAAGTGTGGGCAGATAACCGCCTTTTGCGCCTCTCACAGCCTGCGTAATTGCACAGCTGTCTTTTTCAGCAGCCAAAACATTGGGGTTGGTATGAAGTGAAGTCAGTATTGCGTTTTGTAAGGTTTCTGCGACAGCGCCTTTAGCCAAGAATAATCCTATGCAGATAACCAAAGTTTGCTTAACCCATATGCTCCATTTCATTTCAACTCCTTTTAGAAATCAGGTAAAAATTGTCACTTTAGCATTACTTTTATAGCTTGCCAATACTCCTTCGAACAGGCTAAAATGCCCGTCTTAATCAAAACGGGAGTATACCCAAAATGTTGAAGCGGTCAATTTTTATTTTTTTTGGTTTTTTGAGTTTATTTTTCAGTCTGAATGTTTACGCATTTTCTTTCTCTGATTTTTTTCATATTTCTTCACAATCTCAAACTGCTTCTTATTCTCAAAATAATATCAATATGATTGAAAAAACCATTCTGGCGCGCGCAGAAGGCTTAAGTCCTCATGTATTAAATCTGGCATTGAAAGCGTATGGCAAACTGCGTCAGGCAGGATATGACGGCCGGGAAATGTTGACTATTGTGGATTATTCCAGGCCTTCCACAGAACGCAGGCTTTGGGTGATTGATTTAAAAAATCTTCAGGTGCCTGTTCGGGCGTTGGTGGCAAACGGCAAAAACAATGGCGGAAATTTCTCGTCAACTTTTTCAGATCGGCCTCGTAGTCATGATTCCAGTATTGGCGTTTATCTGACTGGAGAAACCTATATCGGCAAACATGGTTATTCCTTGAAAATAAACGGACTGGAGCCAGGTTTTAATGATAAGGCGCGCGCAAGAGACATTGTTATTCATGCAGCAAACTATGTGAGCGAAACATTTGCGCGCATTCATGGCCGGCTGGGCCGCAGCTGGGGTTGTTTTGCCTTAAATCCTGTTGTCGCGCCGGGCGTGATTAACCAAATTAAAGATGGAACAGTATTGTTTGCGTATTATCCTGATCCCAGATGGTTAAATCATTCAACTTATCTGGTTTAAGGATTTAAAAATATGATGGAACAACATCGGCTGCAGTGGGCATGTCGTCGGGGAATGCTTGAACTGGATTTGATTTTAAAGGATTTTTTAGACAACAGGGTACCCACAAGGGGTGCCCCTACGGATAAATTTGAGAAATTACTTGGCTGTACGGATGCGGAACTGGCGGATTGGCTGTTGACGGGTAAAACACCGCCAGAAGATTTCCAGGAAATTGTTCTGCTCATCAGAAAGCATGCCCGCCGCATTATTTGATTTACGGCCCTCCCGAAATCTTTATAAATTAATTTATATAATTTATAGCTTATTAATATGTAGCCTTGTATTTTCTGATATTGCGCTTCCTGTTTTGATTTTGCTGATTTTAAGCTGTTTAATCAGTTTTTATATTATTCTCCAACAACAGAATGATTGGAAAAAATTGGTGTGGGATCAAAAAACCGCCTGGAATATGGTTGCTAAAAACTTACAAGTTTATCCTGTTGCTCTATTGCCCAACACATTTTGTTCTCATTATTTGATCATACTCAATTTTTCTGTTTTTCTAAAAGATAAAAATATAAAAAAATCACTTGTGATTTTACCGGATTCAATGATAAAAAAAGATTTTAAACATTTGCGTATTTATTTGTTAAACTGCGGAAAATAGAGGGAGAGGCTTTATGAAAATTGATATTGGCATTTCAGAAGATGATCGCAAAAAAATAGCAGAAGGGTTAATCCGGCTTTTATCGGATACATATACGCTTTATTTAAAAACCCATAATTTTCACTGGAACGTAGAAGGCCCCATGTTTAATACGCTGCATTTAATGTTTGAGCAGCAATATATTGAAATATGGGCTGCGGTTGATGAAATAGCAGAGCGTATTCGCACACTGGGTGTTTATGTGCCGGCAAATTTTGCCAAATATAACGAATATAACCCTGAACCTAAAGATAATGAAATGATTAAACGATTGGTTGAAGGTCAGGAAACAGTCATCAAAACCGCAAGAGAAGTTTTCAAGATTGCAGATGCTGCAAGCGATCAGTCAACAGTGGATTTATTAACCCGCCGCATGGAAATCCATGAAAAAAATGCCTGGATGCTCAGAAGTTTACTCAGCTAAATATTATTTTTTATAGCAGGAGAAATGAAATGACGGCCACTTTATTTTGCTTGCCTTTGAAGAAAGGAAAAACTGAAACCTATAAAGCTATGATGAGTGAATGTGTTGGACCCAGGAAAAAAGATTATGTTGCTGATAAGGGTCAGATACAGGATTTAACCATGCTTGTATGGCATGAAAAATAAATGGATCATTGAAGAATAATTTGCGCGGTTTTTTGGGTGCAGCGACCAATTTATCTTCAAGCAATCTTTTTATTTCTGATATATGAGGTCTGGCGATGAAGGCGGTTGTTGCTGAGAGGGGACAAATTACTATTCCCAAAGTATTGCGAATAAAGCTCGGTATTCGGGCGGGCACTATACTTGATTTTCAGATAGAAAAATCTTCATTGGTTGCGGTAAAAGCTGAGCAGCGCGACCCTGTTGAGCAAGTCTATGGATGTCTGAAAAAAATCTATGGGTATACAAAAAAAAATATCAGTACAGATGAAATTATCGATAATTTGAGAGGGAAAGTATGATAACCGCTATTGATACGAATATTTTAATTGATATTTTT
>Ga0206909_1052_pt1 | contig 25717 bp, 30 predicted proteins | sample Alteio_BWOrgHeat_76_FD_152943 | JGI IMG/M metagenome (GOLD analysis project Ga0206909, IMG submission 152943) | Enriched cells from forest soil in Barre Woods Harvard Forest LTER site, Petersham, Massachusetts, United States -... | ecosystem: Environmental > Terrestrial > Soil > Temperate forest >...
TATTTACAGAAAACCGCAGGCGATTTGTAAAAGAAATGCAACGCAACAGCATCGCTATTTTCAACAGTAACGACGAAGTGCCTGTGAATGCCGATTCTATTTATCGGTTTCAGCAAAACAGCGACCTGTACTGGCTTTCAGGCATTGAGCAGGAAGATACGATGGTAATCTTTTTTCCTGATAATCCTGATTCCAAATACCGCGAAGTGCTTGTTTTGGTCAGGCCAAATGAACTGAAAGAAAAATGGGATGGCAAAAGATTGCGTGCAAAAGAAGCAACAGAAATTTCGGGCATTGAAACTATCGTTTGGCTTGATGCTTTGGATGCGATGCTGCAACCGTGGGTTCATTTGGCAGAAACAATTTATCTGAATACAAATGAAAATGACCGCAAAGGCATTTTGCTCGAAACCCGCGACTACCGTTATATCCGCGAGATGAAAGAACGTTTCCCGATGCACAAATATGAACGCAGCGCGAAGATCCTAAAAAAACTTCGCAGCATAAAGACCAAAGCGGAAATTGAAGTAGTGCAGAAGGCAATTGACATTACAGAAAAAACTTTTCGCCGCTTGCTTGGCTTTATAAAACCCGGCGTGATGGAATATGAAATTGAAGCAGAAATTTTGCATGAATTTCTTCGCAACCGTGCAAAAGGCGAAGCTTACGGCAGCATCATCGCAAGCGGCGACAGAGCAAGAACATTGCATTATGTTGCAAACAATGCAGAATGCAAAGATGGAGAATTGATACTGATGGATTTTGGCGCCAACTATGGCGGATATGCAGCAGACCTTACGCGCACAGTGCCTGTGAATGGAAAATTCGGTCGCAGGCAAAAAACAATTTATAATGCCTGTTTGCATTTGCACAATTATGCAAAAAGTTTATTGAAACCCGGCATAACACTCGTTGATTACACAGAAAAAGTGGGCGAAGAAGCGACTGTTATTTTTCAGAAAATTGGTTTGCTGCGAAAGAGTGAAATAAAAAATGAGGACAAAGAAAACCGCGCATACCGAAAATATTTATACCACGGCATTTCGCACCATCTCGGTGTTGATGTGCATGATTTGGGAACAAAAACAGGTCCGCTTGAAGCCGGAATGTTATTGACGGTAGAACCCGGAATTTATATTGAAGAAGAAAAAATTGGCGTGCGCATTGAGAATAATATCTGGCTTACAAAAACAGGCAATATTGACCTGATGAAAAATATTCCGCTTGAAGCCGAAGAGATTGAAGCGTTGATGAAAAAATAACCAGCCGATTTGGGAATTTGGAGATTTGATAATGCACTGATATTTTCAAATCTCCAAATTTTTAAATCATCAAATCAAAAAATGAAACAACTTCCCAACATTTTCACGCTTTTCAATCTTGTTTTCGGATGCCTTGCGATCGTCTGCATTTTGCAGTCAGGATTAATTTCTACAATGGACGAAAATACAGGCCAAAACTTAATTGTGATCCCTGAAAAAATTTATCTCGCATCCATTTTTATCGGTTGCGCAGCAGTAATAGATTTTTTCGACGGCTTTGTTGCACGCCTGCTGAAAGCCTCGTCAGACATGGGAAAACAGCTCGACTCGCTTGCAGATGTGGTGAGTTTTGGGGTTGCTCCCGGCTTGATCATTTATCAATTTCTACGCATGAGTTATGCACAGCAGGTCGATGGTTTGGATGTAAATATCTTGTGGCTCCTTCCTGCATTTCTCATTCCCTGTGCAGGTGCATACAGGCTGGCGAGGTTTAATATTGATACAGAACAAACCTACGGATTCAAAGGTGTTCCCATTCCTGCGGCAGGTTTGCTGGTCGCATCTTTTCCGCTCATCTATTGGTACACCAATCTCAATTTCATCATCCAGCTTTTTATCAATAAATGGTTTTGGTATGCAGTTATTTTTGTGGTGAGTTATTTAATGGTCTCCACTTTACCAATGATGGCTTTGAAGTTTAAAAATGCAAGCCTCAAAAGTTTTGTTCCATTCATTATCCTCGCTTTGATTGCGATCATCTGCGCCATCTTTTTTCAATGGCTTGCAGTGCCAATCACTTTTGTTGCGTATGTAATTTTATCTTTGCTCCTTAAACAAAAAAATTAAGCATGGTTTACAATGTTCAGATAAAAATAATGCCGCTCAAAGATCTGCTCGATCCGCAGGGAAAAGCAGTGATGGGTGGCCTGCAGAATTTAGGATTGAAAGGTGTGCAGGATGTGCGTGTAGGCAAACACATTACATTGCAGATCGATGCTGCTTCTGAAACCGCAGCCAAGCAATTGGCCGACGATGCCTGTACAAAACTCCTCGCAAACCCTGTGATGGAGTTTTATGAAATAGAAATGGTCAATTAATTAGCAGATTAGCAAATGCATAAATTAGCAAATTGAAATGCGATGCTGATTTAAATATTTAAAGATTCACACGCAGGAGTTTTTACAATTTGCTAATTAACTCATTTGCTAATTATCATTATGCTTTACCTCGTTCCCACGCCGCTTGGCAATTTAAAAGACATTACACTTCGTGCATTGGAAGTACTGAACGAAGTCGACGTTATTCTTTGCGAGGACACGAGGACCTCTTCCAAACTGCTGAATCATTACAATATTCAAAAACCGCTTTCGCCTTATCACCAGCACAACGAGCACAAGATCACCGCTCACCTTGCCGAACAATTGCTCGCAGGCAAAAAAATGGCATTGATCACCGACGCGGGCACGCCGGGCATTTCGGATCCTGCATTTTTACTGGTGCGCGAATGCGTAAAGCAAAATATAAAAGTGGAATGCCTGCCCGGCGCAACGGCATTTGTGCCTGCGCTGGTGAACAGCGGCATCCCATGCAACAGGTTCTTATTCGAAGGCTTCCTTCCTTTAAAAAAAGGAAGGCATACTTTATTGACTAAGCTTGCCGGCGAAGAACGTACCATGATCTTTTATGAAAGTCCCGTAAGACTTGTTAAAACTTTAGAAGAATTGATAAAATATTTTGGTGCAGAAAGGCAATGTTCGGTGAGCCGTGAGATCTCCAAGATGTTTGAAGAGACGCAACGCGGATCCTTGCACGATGTTTGCAATTACTTTAAAGCCAAGAATGTGAAAGGTGAGATCGTGATCGTAGTGGAAGGCAAAAATTAAATGTTAACCTTTAAAAAAAATCATTGTATGAAAAAAGTTCTTTTGTTCCTGGCTTTTGCAACGACAGTTGCTTTTACTGATGCACAAGTAAGAAAGATCCCGTCAACAGTCACGGATGCGCTGACTGCGAAATACCCCAACGCACAAACAGTATCATGGAAAGATAAGATCACCTCTTTTGAAGCGAGTTTCGTAAACAATGGCACGACAACCGAAGCTTATTTCAAAAGCACAGGCGATTGGATCGAAACGGATAAGGAGCTTACTTACGAAGCATTGCCTTCTGTCGTTAAAGACGGATTCAATAAAAGTAAATATGCCGATTGGAAGACGGGCGACGTAGTTGAGATACAAAAACCCGCGGGAACGCAATACCGAATAATGGTGAAGAAAAGCGATCTCGACCTCAAGTACCTTTATTTCGATACGACCGGCGCGCTGGTGAAAGAAGCGATGACATTGTAAAATTGTTTATTAAAATATAAAAAGCCTGCATCGGTGTAAAAGCTGTTGCGGGCTTTCTTTTTTACACTTAATTTCGCGCGCATTTGCTAAATGGATAAGAGAAAGATGAACGGAGCGTCGCAAGTAAAGCTCAATGCCTGCACGACAGCCGGTAAAAAAATATTTTAAAAATAATCCCTCATGAAAAGGATATTAAGCATTTATCTTTTTGTTTTTTGTGCAATAAATTCTACATACGCGCAGCCCGACCGGTGGCAGCAAAAAATTAAATACGCGATCAATGTTAATATGAACGTCTCGACAAATCAATTTACAGGCGACGAGAAAATTGATTACTGGAACAATTCTCCCGACACATTGGACCGTCTCTTCATTCATTTGTACTGGAATGCGTTTCAGCCGAACAGCATGATGGATGTGCGTAGCCGCGAACTTGGAAAAATTCAAATAGCCATCGGTAAGGATGGCGCACCCGTTTATGATTGGGATTCGCGCATGAAAGACAGGATCAGCAAACTGCAGCCCGATGAGGTCGGTTACGACAGTGTCCTTTATCTTAAAATAAATGGCGTCCCTCAACGGTTGATCTATCACGAAACGATCCTGGAGATAAAACTCTCATCACCCATTCTTCCCCACTCAAAGACCTCGCTCGATGCCGCTTTTAAAGCACAGGTGCCTCTGCAGATAAGAAGAAGCGGCCGCGACAATAAGGAAGGCATCCGCTACAGCATAAGCCAGTGGTATCCGAAAATGGTTGAGTACGATTACCAGGGATGGAACGCAAACCCATACATTGCAAGGGAATTTTACGGCGTTTGGGGAGATTATGATGTGAACATAACGATTGATAAAACGTATATGCTTGCCGGAACCGGCACTTTGCAGAACGCAAATGAAGTTGGCTTTGGCTATCAATCGCCGGAGACCGCCGGTCAGCAATTGCCGGTTGTCAATCATCAGTCAACTTTGACCTGGAGATTCGCAGCACAGAATGTACACGATTTTGTTTGGGCCGCCGACCCGACCTACACCATGCTGAAACAGCAGATAAAGAACGGGCCGTTGATCTACGTTGTCTTTAAAAACGTGGATTCATTGAAAAGTAAATGGCAGGCGCTCCTCGATACGGCAGTGATCTGCTACCCTTACATGGCGAAGACTTACGGGCCGTACCCTTATAAAAATTACTCGTTCATCCAGGGCGGCGACGGAGGCATGGAGTACCCGATGGCGACATTGATACGCGGCCCGGGGTTGGACGGTGCCATTCACGAATGGACGCATAGCTGGTACCAGGGCATGATGGGCACAAATGAAAGCCTGTATGCCTGGATGGATGAGGGGTTTACTACTTACGCGTCCACACGCACTTTGGCATGGGCGCGCGGAAAACCGGCCATCGTTGTCTTCCAAAATTTTTATGATGATTATCTCAGGCTGGCGAAAAGCCCCCGCGAAGAACCGTTAAGCACCCACGCCGACCATTTCAATACCAATATTGCTTATGTGATCGGGTCTTATGATAAAGGCGCTGTCTTCCTTTCGCAGTTGGGATATATCGTTGGCGACAGTGTGCTTGATAAAATTTTGTTGGAATATTACCACGAATGGAGATTCAGACATCCCAACCCGAACGACTTTATCCGCGTGGCAGAGAAAGTGAGTGGCATGCAGTTGCAGTGGTACAAAGAATACTGGATCAATTCTGTAAAAACAATTGATTATGCGTTGGGCAATATCAGCGATTCTGAAGGTAAGGCAGCCGTCACTTTAAAACGGATCGGCTATATGCCCATGCCCGTGGATGTGCTCGTGACATATAAAGACGGCACGCAGGAAATGCACTACGTGCCGATGAATTTAATGTACGGCGCTAAAAGCAGCGAGAACAGGAATATTCCGTTCATCATTCATCCTGATTGGCCGTGGGTGAATCCTGAATATGTTTTGCTGCTTAACAAAAGTGTGGGCGAAATAAAAGAAATAGAGATAGATCCTAGCCAACGCATGGCAGACATCAACCGCGCGAATAATAAAATTACTGTGCCTGATGTGAAGTGATTTTTCGTGAATGGTGAATCGTGAATGGTGAAGAGAGAATGGTGAATGGTGAAGGGGGGGGAATGGTGAATCGTGAAAAGTGAAAGGTGAATGGTGAGAGGGAAACGATATGAACCGAAGAGCGACAAAATCACTGGTGGAGATAAAGGACTTTTTTTGGTTTGCTTTCCGCTTTGCTGATCTTGCGTTGAAAAAAAATTCGTAACTTCAATATTCATCAAAGAAAAGGAGGTATTCATGCAATCAACAGATCAATCATGGAAGCCTTCGGTTAATATCGCTTAGCCGGGCTTACTCCATCAGAAATAATCTGCTCCGCCAAAGCGGAGGGCCATCGCTCGAAAGGGCGGTGGTTTTTTTTGGTATTAAAAAGTAGCCGAAATTGGCGGAGAGAAGATGATTCAATCTGATGGATGCTCTATTTAAGATACGCACTCACTTTTGCGTTGATAAAGTCCTTTACACTTTCCCATGTTTGCTTTTTTAAACTGACCGGGTCTTCATCCTCTTCTGCATCGGCAAAATAAATGATGGCATGGGGCACAGAGATCAGTAAACTTTGTGTACTATATTTTTCTTTGTGAAAGCTGATAAAATCGGCGACAGAGAAATGGCGAAGCAGTTCGGCAATGTCCCAGAAATCTTTCTTTTTACCGCGCCCCAAAATTGCCTGCACCTTCATTGCGATGATATCTTCTGTGGAAAACATTCTTATATTTTCCCTGTTTAATTGCGGCCTTATCAAAGGATGCGGATGGCGCACGATATCGACTTTCGCTCCATTTACAAAACCAAAAATACCAAATTGCGGGTTTGTTGTTCTGTATACAAAAGATGCTTTAAACTTTTCTTGCAACGCATTAATGATTATTGCATTCTCAAAAGGTTGATCGGAAAACAGATCAAGGTCAACTGATCTTCTGTGTCCATAGAGAAGAGAAAGCGCAGTACCGCCAACCAAAGAAAAACCCTGCAATGCAGGCATATCCATCAGTTGTGTCAGTACGGAAAAAGTGTTGGGTTCAACTGTCTTAAGGTGTAGCATCTGAAATCTTTGAGCGGTCTGTTGATCACTGCACTTGCGAGGTACATAGTGATTTCTGGTAAAAATTTCGCGTTGAGAAGTGCTTCGGCAACTTTTTCATCGCCGTAATAGCGGCGGCAGTTGCGGATGTCCTGCACGTCGCCGCGCTCGAAAACCCGCGTTATCACAAAGGCAGCTTTGGCATCGTAGTCGATGTTTTCAAATGCCACATCCCAAAAAATGCGTGGGTCGAATACAGGAATTGGTTTGTCAGCCATACTGTAAAGATATTGATTGTTTGCATTTCTATTTTTCAGTCGACTTTGATCACGACCGGTGCTTCAAAAAGCAGAAGATAAGCATCCGGCTTTTTGAAGCATTCAGATCGCAATGTTGCATAAGCGGTCACGCCAATATTATTTAGCAGGAGTGATCGGGGGAACGACCGCTTTCTTTCTCGATGGCGTTTTGTACTCCGTTTTCTTTTTCAATCCCAGGCCCTGGATCTCGTTGCTGCTGTCGCCGTACTGCGCCATCACCTGTTTCTTTGCGCCGAGCATAAAATTGTGAAAGTCCCATTCAGCGCTCACCGAATTGTCGCGTGCAGCTTTGTAAGCCGCTTCGGCCTGCACTTCGGCCTGTTGTGCTTTCTGCATCGCTGCCTGTGCGTTGCTGCCGATCGCGAGAGAGAAGTCGGGATTTGAAGGTGAGTAACCGGCGATGCCCTGCAATGCAGAGAATCCGTTCATGTCTTCCGTAAGAAGCGAAGGCTTCAGCCTTCTCGTTTCAAATTTTGCCATTTGTTTTTGTTTTTGGCTTTGATAAATTTGGTTACGTTCTTAAAGGCTCAGGGAAGAGATCATAAATTTAGTGTAATTTTTATATAAAATGGAAATATTATTATATATTTTTTTAAAATACTTTTATGTTGAGTTTAAAGAAGATCATGTTTTGATGAAATTGCTTGATGCACGCGCGTGGAGATGAAATGTCGATAATTGAGAATGATATGTTGGTGGATGAGTATTGTATGTTGATTGATGAGTTCTTTATCTTTTTGGGTGAGGATGAAGAATGGATGGAAATTTTATTTATAGGCAGCTGAAGAGAAGTTTTTGCAGAAATAATTTATTTGGTAAATGATTTTATATTTGGAATATTGGTGCGATGGAGTAGCGCAAATGCAAATATTGGCGATAAGCTTAAGCTAACAATAACAAATCACAACAAAAGCGGATGACTTTTATTGGTATAGACGATCAGACGGTTGAATTGAAAATTACAAATTATCAATTCCCTCAAGCGAAAACATCTGAAAATTACGATTCAAATTGGTTGAATATTTATATCAATGTAAAATCAAAACTTGGACATTGGCAGACAATAGGTTCTTCCTTGTTAACATGGGAAGTTGAAAAAATAATAAAATGGTTTTTAGATTTATCGGTTAACAAAATCATAGAATTAAATTCTCTTGAATTTATTGAACCCAACTTATCCTTTCATCTTTTACAAAATGACATTGCGTTTAAAAGTGTAAGAATAGAATTTGACTTGGATAGCAGACCGAAATCAGCAGACGACAGCATTATATATTATGTTGACGGAATATTTTCAAATGAAGAATTACGAAAACTATCTGACGATTTGACTAAAGACTTGTCAAAATTTCCAAAGCGTTAGACATTAACCAATCTCAGCTATTTCTTATTATACATTTATTCCTTTCTCCTTCACTTCCAAAAACTCTCTCCACAATTCCTTTACAATTTCTGCAGCCGGCTTTATCTCATGTATCAGTATGCTTGACTGGCCAATCTCCAGTTCGCCTTCGTCGAGGTTGCCTTCGAACATGCCGCGCTTGGCTCGTCCTCGGCCGAGGAGTTGATGCAGTTCTTCAGCAGTTGCGCCGCGCAGCTCTGCGTCTTTTACTTCCTCAAAAAAATGGTTCTTCAGCAGGCGCACGGGCACTATCTTTTTCATGCTTAATAAAGTATCGCCTTCTTCGGCCTTCACCACCGCCTGTTTAAAACTGAGATGCGACGATGCTTCTTCGCTGCACACAAAACGGCTGCCTATCTGCACGCCGTCGGCACCGAGCGCCATTGCTGCGAACATCTGTCTTCCCGTTGCAATGCCGCCTGCTGCGATCACGGGAATCTTTACCGCATCACGCACCGCAGGAATTAAAACGAAAGTGGTCGTCTCTTCGCGCCCGTTGTGTCCGCCCGCTTCAAAGCCTTCGGCAACCACGGCATCGCAGCCTGCATCTTCCGCTTTCTTCGCAAACTTGCTGCTGCTGACAACATGCGCAACGGTGATTCCTTTTTCTTTTAAAATGCCGGTCCATGTCTTCGGATTGCCGGCAGATGTGAAAACGATTTTCACGTCTTCTTCGATGATGATCTGCATGTGCTTGTCAATGTCAGGGTACATCAACGGCACATTCACGCCGAATGGTTTGTCAGTTGCGGCTTTGCATTTGCGGATATGTTCGCGCAACACATCAGGATACATGCTGCCGCTGCCGATCAGGCCGAGCGCGCCTGCATTGCTTACTGCGCTTGCAAGTTTCCAACCACTCGCCCAAACCATTCCTGCCTGGATGATGGGAAACTCAATATTGAAAAGCTTAGTGATGCTGTTTGAAAACATGAATTTGAAGATTTAATAATTATTGCAAGATGCAATTAATTTGAAAATGAAAGTACAATTGCATTTACTTTCAAATCACAAAGTGCTTTTCGAAGTTGCGTGCTAAATGGATATTCTTTTGCTGAATGGCTGCGGGATGGAAGCGAAAAGCACGGTGAAGGTTTGCGCGATGGCTTGTGCCGGACTTGCAGCGGACAGCCCGAAATGATGATGAATAAAGCTTTTTGGACGACAGCCCCGAAATTGATCTGAAGATTTAGGAATTTGAAAATTTGATGATTGTTTATATCCGAAGCAGCCTTTGTTTTATTCGTCTATAAATATTAAAATTAAATTTGCTTGCAGAAATCTTCAAATTTCCAAATCATCAAATCTTCAAATCATCTCTACCCAAAATCGATCTCCGTATTATCTCCGATGTTGAGGCTTCTGCTCAAACCTTTTACAGATGCGTCGCTGCCGATAAGGGAATTGTCAACAACGACTTCGTATAAAGTTGTGTAAGATCCGATGATGCTGTCGCGGACGATCGAGTAAGTGATGTTGGTATTGGCGCCCACTGCGACGTGCGGGCCGATGATGGAATTTTTTAAAACGCATCCTGCGCCGATGCTCACCGGCGGAATGATGATCGAATTCTCTGTCTCAACACTCTCATGCACTTTGCCGCCGAACTTTTTCAACAGCGTGGCATTGCTTTCGATCAGTGTCTCTTTTTTACCGCAGTCGAACCAGTTCTTTACTTTAAAGGATTGAAATTTTGCACCGCGTTTGATCATGCAGTCGAGTGCATCGGTGAGATTGTATTCGCCGTAAGTTTTTATTTCTTCGGTAAAAATATGCTGCAGGCATTCAAAGAGGAAATGCGTTTCTTTTATTTTATACAAACCCACCAACGCCATATTGCTTTTGGGAATGGAAGGCTTTTCAACAACGTGGTCAATGAATTTTTCGTCATCGATCTCAGCAACGCCAAAGCTGCGCGGATCGTCTACTTTTTTTACACCGAGCATACTGTAAGGGCTGTTCAGCACTTCCTTTACATCGTAGTCGCAAATGGTATCGCCGAGTGAGACGAACACTTCATCGTCGCCCACGATATTGCGCGTAAGTTCTATTGCATGGCCGGTTCCCTGGCGTTCATTCTGGTAAACAAAATGGCATTTCAAACCCGGATATGTTTGTTTCACATAATCCTGGATCTTTTCGCCGAGGTAGCCAACGATAAAAATAAATTCATTGATGCCTGCTTCATGCAACTGATCAACGATAAAACTGAGGATGGTCTTACCGGCGATCGGTATCAATGCTTTGGGCTGTGTATATGTATGTGGCCGCAGTTTTGCGCCTGCACCGGCCACGGGGATTATTGCTTTCATCAAATAAATACTGCTTCATTTTTCATCAAACACACTTTTCTCTTTCCGCAATGAGGCGTAAAAATAACACAAACTTATTTAACAGACGCAAATGTGGAAATCCTTTACAAAGAAAGAAAAATGATGAGCCGGACCGAAGAATTACTATGAAGCATCTTGCACAATTTGCGTGTCGAAGAAGCAAATTGTAAACTCTTGTACGTTCATACCATTATTCAATGTCAACAAGATCTTAATTACTCTCCGGTCACTTTAATATTCGTTATCTCAAACGTAGTTGTATTGGTTGGATCAGAACCCTGGTAAACAAATGCGATATACACATTGCCATTGTAACTGCTGATATCAATATTCCCCGAACTTAAAAATGAAGATGCATAACTTGAAGCATGCCCGGATGAAATGGTTGCGGGAAGCTGCGTCCACGTTGCATTCGACGGCGTTGCACCGCCATCATAATTTGATGAGATGAAAACCTGCAGCGTTGCGCCGTTATCATATCCGTCAACCGTTCCGAAACTGAGCGACTCATTTGTTGTCGCATCAAGATTGATCGCGGGTGTAATAAGCCATGTCGTCGCATTGCTTTGTCCCGATTTATATGCACTGATGGTTGCAAAATAAGTGTTGCTGAAATTGCCGCCGCTAAATTGCAGGTTACCGTTCTGCGGCATGTTTTGCCAGCCGGGCAAACTTACAATTGCTCCCTTTGCAATGCCCGAAAAATTTTGGCTCAACAAAATTTTTGAATTGGGATTGCTTCCATCGCAGCGTGTCCCTGTGAACTGCACATCGCTTGTGTCGCGGATGAATAATTCTTTGGTCGTTCCATAAATGGCATAGACCGCCGTCAGCGTGCCGTTTCCGTCGGGTACTTTCAATCCTGCAAAAGTTGCGTAGCCGCTGTTTCGCAACAAGACGGTTTGCGCGGCACAATTTTGCAAAGTGAAATTCACGGTTGCATGGTTCACCGTGTCTGCATAAGGTTTTGTGGTATCGGCATTTGCAAATTGAAAATTATCGAGTTGTATCAAAGTGCTTTGCAATGTATCAAACATATTCGCCGTCAGCTGCGAAACGCTTACTGCGCGAGGTGTTACAATATTGTTCAAACTGCCTTTGAAAATATATGTGCCGAATAAATTTGTTGCAAGCGGCGCCAGCGCAGGCGTTGTTCCCGAACTGTCAACGCCGCCGCCAAGTTGTATCAAACCGCTGTAATCACCGAGGTACAAACCTTTTGCTTTGATAAAAAGTTGTCTTCCCACAGGATAATCTGTGTAAAGGTCATAGCCATTCAAAAGCAACACAATGCCACCCGTTGAATCTTGGATGACAATCTCCTTATAAAAATTTCCGCTGCTGTCATCAGCCACCACAATGCCTTCTAAAATGTAATCATTGGTGATTAAATTAAAATTTCCTGCGCCATGCAAAGCTTTAAAATCGCGAATAGAAATATTTGCTGAAAGCCTTATGGGCTGTGTATTTGGCGGTGCATCAAATTTTTTATTACATGAAAAGGAAATGAAAATAGTGGCGATGAAAATAGCAACACAGGAGATAAATAATGCAGTGATATTTTTCATAAAAATTATTTTAGTGATTAAAAGAGCAGCGTTGCGCCTGCGAAAAAAGTAAGCCCGAAAGCATAAGAATATTTCGGCGGAAATTTATTTACATCAAGCCCTTCAAAATCAAAACGCAATTGTTCGTAACCGCCGGAAATAATGTTTTGATCGTTGAGCAGATTATTGATACCCGCACTGAACATCATTGTCGGCGACTTTTTCCGCTTTCGGTATTTATATATTTTCCATGAATAGCTTCCGTAAAAATTGAGCGTAAATGCTGAAGGCAGAGCTTCTTCATCAATAATATCATTGTACAGTTTGCTGTTCACATCCACATTTGCAACTGCCTGTTCAGTTCGGCGGAGCGGATTGAATTCAAGCCACATTTGTGTGAAATAATTTGCTGTGATACTTAGAAATAAATTTTTTGCCGAACGGTATGAAATGCCCGCACTGTATGCTTCCTGCGGTGTTGAAGGGATCCTGTAATTGTTTGAATAAATGACCTGTGTATCCAAAACTGCAGCGCTGTTGTCGAGCGTTACAATTGCTTTTTCGCGGCTGTTGTAATAATATCTTCCGACAGAAGCTGCCGCATTAAAAGTAAATGTCGCCGACATTTTTATTTCAGTTCCAAACTCACCGCCAAAATATAAACGGTTGATGTGACTGAGTGCATAGTTTACAAAATTGTCGTAATCATCATCATAAAAACTGATGACATCGAATTCATTTTTAAACAAAGTATAATAACCTGTGAGATGGATTTTTATTTTTGGAGCATTCAATATATACCCACCTTCAAGCGATTCAACAATTTCACTTGTCAAACTATCCTGCTCAAAATCGCGTGTGCGCGGAGAGATGTAAACGTTTTCAAAATAGGGTGCGCGTGTTGAATATTCACCGTTCGCAAATAAATAATTCCTTCCGTTTATTTTATAAGTGATGCCTGTTTTCAAGGCATAATTTCCGAAATAATTTGTTGCAGATTCTCCATACGAATCGTTTGGAAACAAGCCGTAGCGCGTGTTTCCCGTTCTGAAAAAATCTGTAAGGGATAGTTGGGCTGCTGCAAAAAAATCAACACGTTTTAATTTGCATGATGCCTGCCACCAACCTTGTGCTTTATTAATATTGATGTCGTAATTATATCCATACACATCGCCGATGTGCAAAATTTTATTCGGTTCATTCAGATTATTTTGAATGGCAGAAATATTATTCGGAAAATCACGAACGGCAAACTGGTTCCAGTCAACATAAAATTCTCCTCCCAGCAGATCATTTATTTTTTCATAATAATGATCTTGTTCTGATTGAAAAGACAAGCCTGTTGTAAAATTCACGCTTCCGCTCAAAGCCGCATGCAGCACAGAATTCAGCGAAAGACAATTTGTATGCACAACATTGTCTGCAAGCACGTACAGGGAACGCAAACCGCTCACATTGTTTCCTGCAATGCCATTTGCGTTTGAGATCGTTGCGTAGTTACTTCTGTTCACATTGTACAGGTTTTGCCAATTTATCTGGCGAAGATTTTCATTGTTGCTCATTGCCTGTTGCACTTGTTGCTGCTGGTAAGAATCAGTTTGGGCACTTGGTAAATAGCCATAATAATCCGGTTGCGGATCAGGTGCATTGTACCAATCAAGACCGGTCATGCTTCTGTTGCCAAATACATAAGAAGCAGCAGTGGTAAGCGTTGCAGTGTTGCTGATTTGTAATTCGTGCGTAAGGATCAGAACGGGTTCATTCGTCCTTACGACATTTGCGTTGCGTATTTCGCCATTTTGAAATCCCCAATCCGGATTGTAATAATATGTTCCTGCAAGATCACTGATCTCTGAAACTGCAGGTGCAGCAAGCCCTTGCGCAGAAGGCGCATCAAAAGCGGTGAACGAAAGAAAATTGTGCTGCCCGAATTTTTTATCTATTGAAATGAAACCACTCACGCCATTGTAAAATGTTCCCGGCACATAACCTGCATTGCTCCATCGGCTGCTTGCAGAAAATGAAAATGCCCAACCTCTTTTCGTAATGCCGGAATTATGTGTGAATGAGAAACGGTTTGAATAAATGCCGTTTGAAAAAGTGTAGCTCAAAATATTTCCTTTTCGCTGGCTGCTTGCACGTGTGTCAAAGTTTGTGTTGCTTCCCAAACTGCCGAATGAAAAATCGTTTGCTGACAAGCCAAGCGAAACAGAACGGTTGCGAAAAACATCATTCAATCCATTCCATAATGAAAATGAAGCAGCACCTGATGCAATATTATTCATCGGTGCGCCATTGATGAAAACGCTTGACAGGTCTGCATCGTAGCCGCGAAGGCGAAAACGTACGATACTGAAATTAAATGCAGCCTGTGATAAAAATGGATCGCGTGACGCAGTGAGCGGCGATGAAATATTTTGTGTGGATGAATTGTTCAGTTCATCATCGCTCAACGAGATCTCAGGGATATTTTCAGCAGCGATCTCTTTAGGTTCCTGCGTAAAAGATGAATCGGGTGTTTGCGCATTTGCAAACAGGTACGAAGCGCTTAATAAAATAAGCAAACTTAAATTTCTCATGCAGTGTGTTTTTGTTTGTCAATGAATGCAGGGTTTCGGGTTGAAAACAAAACACATTTAAAAATAATATTTTCTTATTAATTAAAAGAATAAATTATTTTTATTTTACAAATGAATTATGAAAAATATTATCCTGCTGATATTGGTTTTTCTTTTTTTTCAAAAAGCAAATTGCCAGAAGCAGTTGTATAAAACGGCGATTGTTGCATTTTATAACCTGGAGAATTTTTACGACACCATTCACAATCCTGCGATAAACGATACCGAGTTCTTCCCCAACAGCGAGAAGCATTACAACACTGCCGTTTATTTGACAAAAACATCGCATTTGGCAACTGTCATTTCGCAAATAGGAACAGATGTAAATGCGGACGGCCCTGCATTGCTCGGTGTTGCAGAAATTGAGAACGATACTGTTTTGAATGATTTGATCAATGAGCCTGCTTTGCTGAAACGCCATTATCATTTTATACATTACGATTCACCGGATCCGCGCGGTGTGGATGTTGCATTGATCTATAATCCGAAATATTTTACAGTTGACACGAGTTACAGGCTGCGTGTAAAATTGCAAAGCGGCAAATATTATTTTTTTACGCGTGATATATTATATGTAAAAGGAAAGTTGAATGGCGAAACGGTTCACATTCTTGTAAACCACTGGCCAAGCCGGTTGGGCGGCGAGCAAAGAAGCGAAGGTTCCAGAGAGGCGGCGGCAGCAATTGCGAAAAAGCAAATTGATCTTATTTTAAAAAATGATTCCACCGCAAAAATAATTTTGATGGGAGATCTGAATGATGATCCTGTGAATGCAAGTGTTGCCAAAGTGCTTGGCGCAAAAGCAAACATGGCCGATGTAAAACAAAATGACCTTTACAATCCATGGGTTGACCTGTATAAAAAAGGCATCGGCACCATTGCGTTCGGCGATGCGTGGGGATTGTTCGACCAGATCATTCTTTCCTATGAATGGCTTGATAAAAAGCAGGATGGCTTTTTCTTTTACCAGCCGCATGTTTTCAACAAAGATTTTATGATGGAAAATACAGGCAGGTATAAAAGTTACCCGATGCGTACCTGGGATGGCAATAATTACCGCGGCGGCTACAGCGACCATTTTCCGAGTTATATTATATTATTAAAAAGGGTGATTGAATGAGCGGGCGGCCACATTTGCTTATTAAATCATTTGCTGATCTGCCAATTTTCCTTACCTTCGCGCTCCAAAAATTATTTTTTAACCAATAAAATCAGGGTAATGAGCAATTACGAATTGATGGTGATTTTTACCCCTGTGCTTTCTGAAGAGGAATTTAAAGCCGCTCAGAAGAAGTACATCGATTTCGTTACCGAAAACGGTGGAAGCATAACGCACACGAATCCCTGGGGATTAAAATCACTGGCGTATCCTGTACGTAAAAAGACCACAGGCATTTACTGGGTCCTCGAGTACAGCGCGCCATCCAGCTTCAATGAGAAGTTTAAAGTGCAGATGCTCCGCGACGACAGCGTGATGCGGCACATGATCACCGTACTCGACAAGTATGCAGTTGAGTATAATGACAAAAAGAAAAACGGCCTGCCAACAGGTAAAAAAATGGAGGTAAGCAATGGCTAAACCAAATGAGATCAAGTACCTGACCGCCATCAAACAGGAAAAGCAAAAGAAGAAATTCTCGCGCTTTGAAAAGTACGGCATCCGCTACATCGATTACAAAGACGTAGAATTTTTAAAGAAATTCATCAACGAGCAGGGCAAAATTTTGCCGCGCCGTTTATCAGGCAACTCTTTAAAGTATCAGCGCAAAGTAAGCGATGCCATTAAGAAAGCACGCCAGATGGCGTTGTTGCCTTATGTAACAGACCTTTTAAAATAAGATCGTGAATAGTGAATCGTCAGTCGTGAATTTTTCACGTCTCACGATTCACGAATATTTAGTCACCTTCCCTAATCCCGCTGAACGCGGGAGACAGTTTAAAAATTAAAACTGGGCTCTCGGGAACTAAAACAAAAAAAATGCAGGTAATATTAATTCAGGATGTGGACAATCTCGGCGGAATAAATGAGCTGGTAACTGTAAAGAACGGTTATGCCAGAAATTATCTCATCCCGCAGAAATATGCGATTGAAGCAAACTCTTCCAACATCAAACAAATGGAAGAACGTGCCAAAGTAAAAGCGAAAAAAGAAGCAGCAATGCTTGCTGAAGTAAATAAGGTAATCGCCGTGCTGAAAGAATCTCCGGTAAAGATCGGCGCGAAAACAGGCACCAGCGGCAAGATATTCGGCAGCGTTACTTCTTTGCAGATCGCACGTGCCATCCGCGCGCAGAAAGGCTACGAGATAGACCGCAAACGCATTCACATCGCAGACGAAGTAAAAGAACTCGGCACTTACAAAGCAACCATCGATTTTGGTAACGGCAACAATACCGAAATTGAATTTGAAGTGGTGTCGGAATAAGCTGACGTCTTTATTACAAATTATATCAACCATCCGTTCTTTTGAACGGATGGTTTTTTATTGTAAAAAATAATATATTTGTTCAATAAAATTATACATGCAGCCTCAAGCAACTTTTTTCATTTTCATTTTATTTGTTTCCGTTGGTTTAACTGTTTACAATATCATTAGAATAAATGATAAAACGAAACAAGGAATTATTTCAAAATCGAAAAAGGATACTTTAATATTTCTGAGCATCACCGTTGCAATCATTGGCTTTTTTTACACTTCATTATTGATAAGACAGCGGCAGCAGGTTTTAAAATAAGAGAGAAAATATTTTTTAACACCATCTCAATCCCCATTAAAAATTTTCATCGCATCTTTGAGCAAGAAATTCTATTACGATGAAAAAAATATTCCTCAGCTTTTTCTTAATATGCTCAATTGGTATTGCTTCATTCGCACAAGGATACGATTCAACCGCAGCATATAAAAAAGACCCGAACATCCCCAACATCAAAATATTGCAGGGCGACAGCACCTGGTTCACCAACCGCGACATTCCAAAGAACAAATCTGTTGTCATCATTTATTTCAGTCCCGAATGCGGCCATTGCCAACTGACGGCGCAGCGTTTTGCAGACAGCATGGATCTTTTTAAACATACATTTTTTGTATGGGTCAGTTACCATCCGCCGGCCAAGATCGCCGCCTTTGCAAAGCAGTACAAGCTCGATCAGTTCAGCAATATAAAATTGGGCAGGGACACTTCTTATTATATCCCAAGTTTTTACCAGGTCAGGTTTACGCCCTTTATGGCCATTTATAACAAGAAGGGAAAATTCGTACAGGCCTTTGAAGGCGGCGAAGAGCCAAGTGTGATCGCAAAATATTCCGAAGCAGGATTTTAAGTTTTCGGGGCTCTCATCTTTCATTTATCCATCAACTTTAGTCCGGGCTGTACGCTGCAAGTCCTCGCGCGCTTCGCTTGCTGCGGGCTTTCCGCTTACATCCCGCAGCCATTGAGCAATTGGAATGCTGTTGGGCAAAGCAAAACCCGTCTGCAAATTGCTTTTTTGTTTAGATTTGATACAGATAATTTAAACTAAAGAAAGAAGCAAAAAAGAAACAGATGCAATGAATGACGTACTAAAACATATCGTAGAAAGTATTTCAGGTATATGGGGAAACAGTGAATACGAATTAGTTCTGGGTTTAGATAATGTGTTTACTTTCGAGGAAAAAAAATCAGGGGAAATTATAGATGGGTTCTATTTAATACTCCAAATTCCCCAACATCGTTACTATACACTTAGATTAACAGAGTTAAATGGAACAACCCACGATTATGATATTATTGATGTAATTATTTTTGATACGCTTATAATTTCTCGTGAAGGAAAAAGAATAAACTTTAAGAACATACCTCCCGATGAGTATGATGGAGAAATATTTAACCCAGCAGATAACTAAAATTTTTTTAATCTTGATGCCCCAAGAGCGTTATAGTTACCATTTCAAAACTAAAACCAGATAAAAAGAAATAATGCAATTGATTGCCTTTATCATTCTTTTAGGAATACCGATTTACTTTTTCTATTCAGTTTATACATTTATTAAACTGCGGATTATAATTCATAGAACTAAAGATGAAATAGACCCATTCAACTATAAAAGAGAGCGAACCAAAACAAACGTAAATTTAATAGTATCAATTATCCTTCTTTGTTCTTTGATATACTTTATCAAGGTTTGCATTGGAGTGAATGCAGATTTTTTTTAAACTCCATTTTTCATATTATTAATTTTCGCATGGTCTAACAGCGGTATAGTTACCCGTTCCGCACGGCCTTTTCGGCGTCGCGAACGCCGATTTCAGCGTATTTTCCCCCGATTTCCCCGTTCTTGACGCCGGCTTCCCCGAAAGCAACGCCGATTTCAGCGTCCATCACGCCGATTTCAGCGTCACCTTCGGCAATGTCGCCGTTTCTTTCTCCGATCTCCGCGTAAAAAACGCCGATATCGCCGTCGCGAACGGCTCGTTCAAACAAAAATTATTCTTTCCATTTCACTTTGCTATTTTTGCGCGCAAATTATTTTACAACAAAATTGAACATATGAAAGTAACAGTAGTTGGTGCGGGCGCAGTAGGCGCTACCTGTGCCGATAATATTGCCCGCGCAGCTTTGTGCGAAGAGCTGGTGATCCTTGATATTAAAGAAGGCCTCGCCGAAGGCAAAGCGCTCGATATGACGCAGACCGCAGCCCTGCTCGGTTTCGACACACGCATCACCGGCAGCACAAATGATTATTCAAAAACGGCAGGATCGAATGTGGTTGTCATCACTTCCGGCATTCCGCGCAAACCGGGAATGACACGCGAAGAACTCATCGGCACCAACGCCGGCATTGTAAAAACTGTTGCAGAAAATATTTTAAAATATTCTCCCGATGCCATTCTCATCGTTATTTCCAACCCGATGGACACGATGACCTACCTCGCTTTGACAAGCACAGGCTTGTCAAAGAATCGCATCATCGGCATGGGCGGCGCATTGGACAGTGCACGTTTTAAATGTTATTTGAGCAAAGCATTGCATTGCTCTCCGCGCGATTTGAATGCGATCGTTGTTGGCGGGCATGGCGATACAACGATGATCCCGCTGATTCGCTATGCAACATGGAACAGCGCGCCCGTGACAAATTTTTTAAATGAAGAACAGCAAAAACAAATTGTTGCCGACACAATGGTTGGCGGTGCAACATTGACAAAACTCATCGGTACTTCTGCATGGTATGCTCCCGGCGCGGCCGGCGCAGCTTTGGTGGAAGCGATCGTGCGCGACCAGAAAAAATTATTCTCCTGCTGCGTTTACCTTAATGGTGAATACGGGCAAAAAGATATTTGCCTCGGCGTGCCTGTGGTGATCGGTAAAAATGGCTGGGAAAAAATAGTTGACTATAAATTGAATGCGGCTGAACAGGCTGAATTCAACAAAAGCGCAGATGCAGTGCGCGCAATGAATGAAGTGCTGAAAGCATACAACTGATCTTTTTAAATGAATAAGATGAAGCCTCGCAATTTTTGTGAGGCTTTATTTTTTAAGCAATGAAGCGACTGTTTCTTTTATGGCATCCAGATCCTGTTTTTCCATGCATTTGAAATGGCCGAGCGGGCATTTGTGATAACCGATCTTGCTGCACGGACGGCAAAACAAATTCGTGACCTCAAATTTAAAATCTGTGATCTGCGCATTTCCATAATAGGGCGACATGCCAAACTCTGGCACTGTATTTCCCCAAACAGAGATGACCTGCTTTTTAAAAGCCGCTGCAATGTGCATCAATCCTGTATCGTGCGAGACAATGAGTTTTGATTTGCGCACAAGGTCTGCACTTTCATTCAGATTAAATTTTCCGCAGGCATTGTAAATTTTTATCGGATCAACGGCAGCAATTTTATCACCAATATTCCGATCTTCTTTTCCACCCAATAAAATAATGGGATGGTTTATTTTCAAACACAGTTCTTTCAGTTTGTGCAGCGGCAATTTTTTTGTTTCAAGCGCAGCGCCGATCACAATGCCGATATATCCGGCATGATGGCTTGTGGGAATATGATCAACGGGTACAATATCTTTTTCTGGAATAAAAAAATCCAGACCTCTTCCATCATTGCGAACTTTGAATGTTTGGAGTGTTTCCAAATACCTGTCAACGATATGGATCTTTGGAAGGGTATTTATTTTGATAGAGGTCAGCAGCCATTTTTCAATATTTAATTTTTTGAAAGAAAAACTTTGCACTTTCTTCAAAGCCTTTTTTACGCGCATACTGCGCAGGTTGTGATGAAGATCGATGATGCAGTCAAAATGCGCTGCTTTCAATTCGTCCAATAATTTTTCCCAATCATTTTCCAGCACATGAATTTTATCAACAAAAGGATTGTGCTCAATAATGCCGCTGTAATTTTTTTTTACCAGGTAATGTACTTCCGCATTTTCAACCTGTTGTTTCAAACAGCGTATAACAGGCGTGGTCAACACAATATCGCCGATGGAAGAGAAGCGGATGATGAGGAATTTCATTGCGAAAGTTGAACGGTTGATTTGTTGAGAGGTTGATTTGTTTACGCAAAGAAACGGCAAACCATTCAACCGTTCAACTTGTCAACTATGCTCAACTAATTTTCTACAAAATTCAAATCTTTATTGAAGGTGTCTTTTATAAGAATGGTAGCAGTGCATGCAATTATCATTACAACAGCAGTAGTGATTTCAGCGCCGGTGATGTAATCCGTTTTCGTTCTTAAAAATTGCGAAAGCATCAGCATTAAAGGCAAAGTTCCGCGCACCATATTTGGAACAGTGGTTGCGGCAGTTGCTCTTAAATTGGTACCAAATTGTTCTGCGCCTATTGTGACAAAAATGGCCCAGAAGCCGGTTCCGAAACCTAAACCAAAAGCAATGATATACATCATCATTGCACTACCGTTATATTGAACTGTAAAAAAGAGCAACAGAAAAATGATGGTGACAATGTAAAAAATATACAATGCTTTTTTTCTGCTTTTCAGCCATTGACTTAAGAAACCAATTAACACGCCGCCGATGGAAACACCGATGTAAGAAAACATAACAGCTTTGCCTGAATCAACAGGTTCGGTGATGTGCATAGCTGCACCAAATTCTTTGGAGAAAGTGAGTAAAACGCCCACTACCAGCCAGCTTGGCAAGCCAACACAAATTGTGGTGAGATACTTTTTAAAACGCGATGCTTTGGTAAAAAGCATAAAGAAATTGCCGCGCTGCACATTCATTTTTTTTACTTCGTGGTACATGCCCGATTCAAAGACACTTATTCTTAAGATCAATAAAACAAAGCCCAAACCACCGCCTATAAAATAACAGGTGCGCCAATCGAAATTCTGTTTTATTACAAAAGCAAAAATGGCTCCGGTCAATCCCAGGCCTGCAACCAGCGAAGTGGCGATGCCGCGTTTTTCTTTCGCCGTCAATTCAGAGACGAGTGTAATGCCTGCACCCAATTCGCCTGCAAGCCCAAGCCCGGCAATAAAACGAACGAGTGCATATTGATCTGCAGTATGTACAAAACCGTTTGCAATATTTGCGATGGAGTATAAAACAATGGAGCCGAACAGCACACTTAGCCGGCCTCTTTTATCGCCCAAAACACCCCACAGAATTCCGCCGATAAGAAGCCCATACATTTGAATGCCGATAATTCTTTCGCCCTGGTCGCGTATCTGTAAGTCAGACAGGCCAAGGCTTTTAAGGCTCGGCGCACGGATGATGCTGAATAATAAAAGATCGTAAATATCTACAAAGTAACCAAGCGCTGCTACAAAGACAGCAAGTGATAAAATTCCTGTTTTGCGGTTATTCATCAAATCAGTTTGGCAATTAGGTAATGTGAAAACATGCAATCTGCTTAGTCTGCAACGGGTGTATCATCTGCTTTCTTTCTTCCAAAAAATACTTTATACAGCACAGGCAACATGGTAAGGGCCGCAAGGGCTATTACTATTACATCAACATGATTCTTCAGGTCAAACCCATATTTCTGCAGCATCCATCCCTGCAGGAATTTTCCGCCCAATATCATAGCAGCAACCCAGCAGGAACTGCCAATGATATTGAAGAGCATGAATGCTTTTTTATCCATCTTCACAATACCTGCAACAATGGGTGCAAAAGTGCGAACGATGGGCAGGAATATTCCGAGAAAGACCGTCGCCTTTCCATATTCTTCATAAAAATCATGTGCGCGTATCAAATTTTTTTTCTTGAAGAAAAATGAATCCTTTCGCTGGTAAAGCAACGGGCCTACTTTGTATCCAAACCAATATCCAAGCGTGTTTCCAAGGATTGCAGCGATAATGATGAGAAGGATTATGACAGTGTAATTAACATCGAAGAATTGTTTTGCCAGTTCATCCACATAAAATCCTGCGGCAAAAAGCAGGCTGTCGCCGGGCAGAAAAAAACAAAAGAACACGCCCGTCTCAACGAAGATGACAAGCAGCAATACATATAAACCTCCGTTGTGAATGATCCATTCTATAAATTGTTGCAGCACACCTTTATCCATGTATTACACTTGATTGTTGAGGTAAAAAACTTGTAAAATCATCACTTGATAACGCTGCGCGCAGCGGCAGAATTGCATCCAAAGCAGTTAAACAAATTCAGCATGTTTCATGCTATGCAGCAGTTTCTGCAGATGCAATATAATACTAAACTGATTATCGGTGATTGATTAGTAATATTCGTCAATGGATTTTTTTATTGTTTCACAGGCAAGTAACAATTCATCTTCCGAAATGATCAGTGGCGGCGCAATGCGCAAACATTCAGGCGCAAATAAAAACCAATCAGTGATCAATCCGTTTTCGATGCAGCGGCGGATTATTTTTTTATTCATTTCAAAATTTTCAAATCGCAATGAAGCCCACAAACCACAAATGTTTACCTGCAATATTTTTTTGTGCTGAAGATTTTCAACCAGAATTCTTTCTTTCTTTTTTATGGTTGAAATAAGATCTTTTTCGAGCAAGACCTCCAAAGCTGCTTTGCCTGCCGCGCATGAAACGGGATGGCCGCCAAACGTAGTGATATGGCCGAGCACAGGATCATGTGTCAATTGCTGCATCAATTTTCTGTCTGCAATAAAAGCACCTAAAGGCATTCCGCCGCCCAGCGCTTTTCCTGACAATAAAATATCGGGAACAATGTCAAATTGCTCGAATGCAAAAAGAAAACCGGTTCTGCCAAAGCCGCATTGTATCTCATCCAGTATCAATAAAACTTTTTGCGCATCACATTTTTTGCGAATGTTTTGTAACCATTCTTTCGAAGGTTTTACAACACCACTTTCTGCCTGAACTGTTTCTAAAATAATGCACGCTGTATTTTTATCAATTGCATCAATTGCTTCTTTACTGCCATAATTAAAATGATGAACATCGGGAAGCAGCGGCCGAAAAGCATTTCTCCAATATTCATCGCCCATCAAACTCAATGCGCCCTGTGTGCTGCCGTGATAAGATCTATTAAAAGCAATTATTTTTGAACGGCCTGTTGCTCTTTTTGCAAGTTTCATCGCGCCTTCCGTTGCTTCGGCACCGCTGTTGGTGAAGTAAACTGAGTTGAGATTTTCGGGTAAATTTTCAGTCAATAATTTTGCATAAGCTGTTTGCGGGCTTTCAATGAATTCTCCATAAACAATTAAATGCATGTAAGCAGAAGCTTGTTTATGCACTGCTTCCACCACTTTCGGATTGCTGTGCCCGATGTTTGCGACACTGAAACCGGAAATAAGATCGACATATTTTTTGCCATTCACATCGTATTGATAAATGCCTTCTGCTTTTACCATTTCAAGACCGATCGGTTCGGGAGATGTTTGTGCGATGTGCTGAAAAAAAAGTTGCCTGTTATTCATATAAAGTGCAAACAAAGTTAGCGGAACTTGTGCGTTAGTTTTAATTTAGCGGAAGAAGTGAGGCGTGAGTGGTGAAAGGTGAATTTTATCCGGCATCTTACTCACAACAGAGCTTTCAGGTTTGATGTAAAATAAAATCTTCCTTAAATTATTATTAACTACTAATTATCATTCGTAAACTCAATACTATGGCAACGATCTTACCCGTTCATGATAAAGAACCGCAATTTGGCAACAATTGTTTTTTAGCCCCAAATGCAACGGTGGTGGGCGATGTAGTGATGGGCAATGATTGCAGTGTGTGGTTCAATGCAGTGGTAAGAGGTGATGTGCATTACATAAAGATCGGGAACAAAGTGAACATACAGGATGGTGCGGTCATTCATTGCACCTATCAAAAAAATCCGACAGAGATCGGCAACAATGTTTCGATCGGGCATAATGCAATAGTGCATGGCTGTAAGGTTTTTGATAATGTTCTGATCGGCATGGGTGCAATTGTGATGGACAGGTGCGAGGTGCAAAGCAACTCAATTGTTGCAGCAGGTGCAGTGGTGCTTGAAGGCACGGTGATAGAAGAAGCAAGTATTTATGCAGGTGTGCCCGCTAGAAAAGTAAAAGATATTTCAAAGGAAGTGATGCATGAAGAAATAGACCGCATTGCAAGTAACTATGTGAAGTATGCAGATTGGTTCGAAAAATATAACGCGTTGAGTGCAGCGAAATAATAAAGCGGTTTGTCTTTTGCAGTTAAGGATAGCACTCTGCACAACCCCGACTAACTGCTTATTCATTGTTATTGTTTAAATATTTCGGGGCGCTATCCTTTCACTTGGTATCAAATTTGCCCTTAATTCAGCACTGTGAAAAATGTTTTCATGCGATGGGGCAAGATGTTGAAATTGAAAAATACATGGCAGCAACC
>Ga0206909_1049_pt2 | contig 25446 bp, 21 predicted proteins | sample Alteio_BWOrgHeat_76_FD_152943 | JGI IMG/M metagenome (GOLD analysis project Ga0206909, IMG submission 152943) | Enriched cells from forest soil in Barre Woods Harvard Forest LTER site, Petersham, Massachusetts, United States -... | ecosystem: Environmental > Terrestrial > Soil > Temperate forest >...
TAAACACAACTACTTTTTTACCAAGAGTATATTATAAATTATCTACAGAAAATAATGTGTTGCTTGGCAATACTTCTGCAAGCAACGGTTGGAAATATGTGCAGGCAAGCAATACTTCAAGTCCTTTTTCTTTTACGATAGATCTTACTTTGCTTACTTCTGCTGTAGTTCCGGGAAGTGTGATACAATATTTTGTGGTAGCACAGGATAATGCTGCAACAGCCAATGTATCTGTGAACGGCGCGACACTTACGAGTTGTGTTACCTCTGTGGCTTTGATCGCAGGCAATTTCCCTGCAAGTAATATTACAAATTCATTTACAATTCCTCCATTTCCGCAAGGCGCTGCTATCACTCCTGCATCAGCTGTAATTTGCCAGGGAGGTATTCAAAGTCTCGTTGCAAGTGTCACAAACGCTTCGCCTTCACCAAGTGTTACATGGTCGCCGGTAACAAACCTTTATACAGATGCAGGCGCCACGACACCTTATGTAGCTTTGGCCAATTCGGCCACCGTATATACCAATACAAGTGCTTCAGTAAGTTATGTTGCTACAATAACTGTTGGAACCTGTTCCACTACTGTGACTGTACCTATTACAACAGGACCAAATAATTGGACAGGTAATGTGAGTTCCGATTGGAATGTGGCAGGCAACTGGTGCTCCAATAGTGTGCCAACGGCTCTTACTAATGTAGTAATTCCCAACGTCGCGAGAATGCCGGTGATTGGTATCAGTGGTGCAAACGCGTTGTGCAATACCCTTACAATACAAACAGGCGCAAGCCTGACGATGCAGGCAGGATACACGCTTACACTCAGCGCCGGAACAACTTTTTCAAACAGCGGAACATTCACTTCCGGCAATACCACTGAAACGGTGATATTCGCCGGAACAGGCACGGTCAGCGGAACTTCAACTACATCGTTCAATAACGTCACAATTAATGGCGGAGTGGATTTTGGGACCGGACTTTCTACTGTTACAGGCAATCTCACACTCAATTCAGGAAGTTTTGTAAATACAGATCCCCCAACTTACGGACCAAGTTCTACTTTGATCTATAACACGAACGGCACTTATACTGCAAATACTGAATGGAAATCAAATGCGACAAGTGGTGCAGGTGTTCCGCAGAATGTAACAATTGGCGGTTCATCTCCAACACAACTTAATTTTGCTGCATCTGCGCAATACAGACAAGCAAATGGAAACATCCTTATCAACAGTGGATCAACGCTTACACTTTCTACAGCATCAGGCGGTGATATAAAGGTTGGTGGCAATTGGACTGATGCAGGCAGTTTCACCAATAATTCCCGTGCAGTAACTTTTAACGGTTCGGGGGCAAGTCAAACAATCACAGATGCAGCCGGAGAAACTTTCGGTTATTTGATTTTAAACCCTGCCAGCATAACCTCAATAACGCTTGGTACAGCAACGAGTGTAACAGTGAACGGTGGTAATGGCGGAAATTCATTGCAGCTGCAAAACGGTACGCTTGATCTTGCTACAGGCAAACTTACTTTCACCAATTATTTCAACAGCAATCTTAATGGCATCGGAATAGACGGATCTGCAGGTAATCTTACAAGAAATATCATCAGCACCGGTGGAACAGGCACTTTGGCATTTACACATGCAGCGGCAAGCTCACAAACGTCAGCCATCAGCAGATTGAGCGCGAATGCTTCATTGCTTGTATTTTCCTCAAATGTGCTGATCACGATTGCATGTACAAATGCAAGCGGAGCAGCAGGCGTTAATTTCGGGCCAACTTACAGTACCGTCAACGGCACTTTGCAAATGAATCTGCGAAGTTTTGTAACGGGCAATGCACCAACTTATGGAGTTGGTTCTTTGTTGCAATACAATTCAGGCAGCGTGCCTTACAACCGCACAACAGAATGGGGAACTGCAAGCGGCCCCGGCTATCCATACCATGTTGAAATATCGAACAATACTACCTTGAGTCCCGGCGGATCGGGAAATACAGGAATTATTTTGAACACTGCAGGGAATCTGACCATAGATGCAGGATCATCGTTCTATCTTGATTATGGTGGTTTGAATATGACTGTACCACTCACAGTGGCAGGAAATATTTTTATAAATGGGAATCTTGCAGAATCGCAAGATGCAACTCTTACAGGAAATATTATTTTGGCACAAAACTGGATCAACAATGGTACTTTCTTTTTAAATGGCCATACTGTAATCTTTAACGGAACGGTTGCACAATCCATCGGAGGTTCAAATCCAACTACTTTTTATAACCTGACCAACAGCAATACAAAATTTGCTGTGACGATGAATAATGGTGTTACTGTCAATAATACTGCAACACTTAATACCGGAGCAATCATCACGATCAATGGGAATGCCATTACTTTAAAAGGCACGGTTGCAGGTTTGGGTACATTTACAGGTGATAATGCTGCCACCATGAATATTTTGGGAAGTGTGAGCACTACGGTGGGCACATTATATTATACTGCAGGCGCACAATTATTGAATACATTTAAAATAGACCGTTGGAATGCAACCACTATCGGCGATGCAGCTGACCTTGGGACAAGTTTGACAGTCAATAATCTTACTCTGAACCACGGCGTGGTAACGACTAATACCAATTTGCTTACACTTAATAATTACAGCGGCCTTACTGCACCCGGTGGTGTGCCATGGGGAACAAACCAAGCATCATTTGCTTACAGTTATATTGCTACCTGCGATGCAACAGGAGTTCCTGTTAGTGTATCGGGTAATACGATACCACTTACGGGTGCTTATGGATTTCAAATAAATAATATCGGATCCGGAGGAACAACCGGCGAAGTATATTTCCCTGTTGGTGCAAGCTATTTGCCTGTGGGTTCGAGCACTACTATTCCTACGCCCAATCGCATGAGCATGGATAACAGTACGGGTCCTGCTGATAATTTTAACGTGGTGGTAAATTATGGAGATATTGATAATACTCCACAGGGAAGGGTAAACCGTATTTGGTACGTGCATTCAGCGAATTCCACATCCTCAAATGCGCCTGACAGGGTAACGATGAAATTATTTTTTGTAGAAAGAGATAACAGCAGCGGTAATTTCCCTGCAGTTGAGAATGAAGTGGAAGGCCAACCTGATGTGGCTTTCAGCTATGCTTCGCCTATAATACTTGTTGAGAAAGATTATGATTCAAATAATCCGAATTTCATTGCATATTCGCAACTTGGCGATATGCAGAGTTTTCCTTTTGGCACCTATTCAGGCAAAGAAGTCTATGCTTTATACACAGTGGGCATAAGCCCTGATGTAGCAGGCAATAAAAATGGTATTTACCAATTCAACCGTTTCTCAATCACCAATCCCGGAGGTATTATTTTGCCTGTCAAAGTTGTTTATTTCACGGCATATCAAAAGGGTAGTGGCGTGCAAACAAACTGGACAAGCCTCAATGAGATCAATATCAATCATTACGAAGTACAACGCTCATCTAATGCTGCAGATTTCAATACCATCGGCAGTGTACAGGCGCTCGATAACGGGCAGACTTCTATCAATTACAATTTTACAGATGCGAATCCGGTAACAGGTAATAATTATTATCGTATCAAAATATTCGGCAATGACGGGACCATTACTTACACAAATATCGACGTTGTAAATATTGGCGGCGGCCCAGGAAGTATAAATATTTACCCTAACCCTGTAACCAATCATCTCTTTACTGTACAATTCACCAATATACCTGCGGGAAAATATACAATGGAGGTTTACAATACACTCGGGCAAAAGATCATAACACAATCTTTGGAACACTTCGGTGGTTCTGCATCGCAGACAATATTGTTACCGTCGGGCACTGCAAAAGGTGAATACTATGTACAGCTCTTGGGTACAAATTTGAAGGTCAATAAAACACTTACAGTTCAGTAAATAAGTATTTAAAAAATGATCTTGCGGTAAGTTAAATCCGCTAAATAAAAAAGCCTGTGGCAAATCATCCACAGGCTTTTTTATTTTAGATGTAACAATTAGTTTTAGAAGGAGATTAAATATTTATTCAAAAAAAGTTCCTGAACTTTATTTTAAAGAATTAGCTGACATTTTTTAAAATCTGAATCCCGCTTTAAGCACCACCGTTCCTGTTCCGCCGTCAGGCTTCGGTTCTGTAAAAAAATCCATATTGATACCTGCTTCAAACGCACCCTTTTTAATACCAAATCCAAAATCTGCAGCAGGCCGAAGTGATGATGGGTCAGGAGTTTGTATTGTATTATATGAATTGCCAATGATGCCGATACCGCCATTGATATTGAAATAAAGCCAATCATTGATAAGGCGTTCTCTTATACCAACTTTAATGGGAATATAGCTTTCCGACTGGACAGGAACTCCCGGATTGGAGGGAGAAGCATTGCTTCTTACTGGAAAGAATGTATATCCGATACTGCCCACGTAAGCAGTTACATGAGATTTTGAATAGAAGCCATATCCTATCTCGCCGCCAAGCCCGCTATGAAATTTAATTATAGAAGTATGATCGTAAATAAATGCAACAAGCGCATGCGCATAAAAAAAAGAATTGGATTCTTTGTTCACGGTGTCCGCCCGTTGCGAGCTTTGCGCTTTTATACCGTTGGTCAACAACAAAAGGATGATAACATAAAAAGAAGGTTGAATTTTTTTTTTCATGAGCGGAATATTTTAAAAACTAAATTAATGCTTATTTATGGATTATTAATATTAATGCTGATTTTGTTATTGTTTATACTGGTTATAAAATTTCTGATTTATAAAAAGTACGTCCGTCCAGCTGATCAGGTCGTATTGATAATAAGACTTGTAAAAACTCACCAGCTTGAAATTGTTCTCAATTAAATATTTGTAAATGACGTCAAAGGCAGGAAGATTCTCATACATCCTTGAGAATATGAATTCAAAATAAATCAACCCTATTTTATTTTTACTCATGAGCTTTTTGGCGCCTTCAAAATCGAAGCCCTGCGAGTCTGATTTCAGGATATGGATGAAATCAATTTTATTTTTTTCACAGAATGAATCCAGCGTAATTATTTCAATATCTATTTCCCTTGTAATTTCGCGCCAGGCAGTAATGCCCTTTGGCAGGAATGATGACATATACGAACGGTCATTCTCATAAAATTTTAAAAAACCATTTTCAGAACCTACACCGTAATTATGAAAATTTGCATTCTTATATTTTTTAGAATTTTCCACGAACTTTGAAAAAGTCCCAGGACCAGGCTCAAAAAGAATGTGTTATAGAATTTGGGAATTTTTTTTTATTTCCGAAATGGTGTGCCCGATATTTGCTCCAACATCAAAATATCACTTTATCAGTCGAGACCTTCCTGAGAAAGAATTTCATATCATCAAAAGGGTCAAATCCTATGCGATTGCCAATTTTCAATTCCAATGAAAATTTTTTCAAAATTCTGTTCACGATATGCATCTAGGCGTATTTAGATAATTTATGAGACTTAGGGTTGTTGTATAAAAGAGCGAAGATAAATTATAATTCGAGAATTTTAGAAGAGTAAAGTGCATATTAGTAAGCAAAATATTACAGCAAAAACTTATGCTCCTTCATATAGTTTTGATGCAGACTTTTATAGTAACGGGCTTCAATAATTATTTATTCTTAATTTGGGTTATTATAAACAGACCTGAATAAATACTTTGCCTATTATTATGATAGAAATAAGCAGGCAGAATTACCGCACAGAGCGGCACTCCAGATAGCCAAACGGATAGATGCCGATGATTTCATTTCATTTTTTGAGACTGCGATAAAGCATACCTTAAAAAATAATGAAAAGTTGCGGAATAGTATCTGAATGTTTTTCAGAAGAATAATTTTCCCCTGAAAAAATAAATTGGAATATTTTTACTATTATTGATCAATCTCAAAAGTAAAAGAGATCATCTCAAAAAAATATTTATGGCTGTTCAACCCGAAAATAATTCATACAAATGCTTAAAGAAATCGCACGGAATTTATTTTATATAGCGAAGGCAAAAGGCAACGGCAAGAAAAAATGGAAAGTGTTTGTCACGTTGATGAAGTTGTCTGCAAAGAATAAATATTCCAAAAAAAATCAGGGCAAGATATCTTCAGAATTTTTTGGGTTGAGGGTTACTGCATTTGATTATCATACGCTGCATCTTTTATTCAAAGAAGTATTCTGCTATGATGAATATTTCTTTACAGCTTCTGCAAAGAAGCCTGTGATTATTGATTGCGGTGCAAATATCGGGATGGCAACACTTTATTTAAAAAAGTTGTTCCCCGATGCTGAGGTGCATTCTTTTGAAGCAAACCCGTTCACGTATGAGCTCCTTATGAAAAATATCAACGATAATAAGATTGAAGGTGTGACAGCGCACAATGCAGCTTTGTACGATGAGGAAAAAAATCTTTCATTCTTTATCTCGAAAAATCACGGAACGCTGAAAGGCTCGGTACTTGAGGAACGCGGAGGGGAGGAGGAGATTTTTGTAAAAGCCAAAAAATTGTCAGGCTACATTGAAAAACTTGACAGGATTGACCTTGTAAAAATGGATGTGGAAGGTGCAGAATGGAATATTATCAAAGACCTCGAAATGACAGGGCTTTTAGGAAAGCCTGATCAGTACATTCTGGAATATCATCACAATATTAATAAGAGCAATGACTCATTCGCGGTATTTTTAAAGAAATTTGAAGATGCAGGATTTGGATATTCTATGAAAACAAGCTATGAGAATTTAAAAACTTTTCAGGACATACTTATTCATTTTTATAAAAAATGAAATTAATTTCGGGGGTTTGAAATATTTGCTTTTCTACGATTCCGATATATACTTTTCTAATGCCATCCCCAAGTTTTATATTTTTGATAAATCAATGAATCAACCATAAACAATATTAAATGGATATAAAGACAATTGCTTTAAAATTGATTCCTTCGGGCAATAAATATCGCTTTACATTAATTCGAATTCTAAAAAAGGGCTTATTTTTTTTAAGGTACTTGCCGGGAACATCGATTCATTTTGGTCCACCCAGAGGTATTTATATGGACGCGGATTCATATAATAGCAGAAATAAGCTTTATCCCATCAGGGAGATTAAATTATGCAGTGAACAAAAAAAGGAGAGAAAACTCCCAATTACAAATTCGCCATTGGTCTTATCCAAATTCAGCAAATATCTTAGCGGTTTGATTATTGAGAAAAAGGCATTTATTTTGTATAAGGCCAGATACTTATATGGATATGGCGGAACAGTCATAACGTCTGATGATAAAATATTTCTCCCCTGCTCTCCTTTAAGAAATGAGTTGGACCCAAATAAACATCAATCCCTGTATCTCTTCAGACTAAAGAAAAGAAAAAATTTTCAAAAAGTTATCCTTATCGATACGAGGAGTGCATCTGAGAATTATTGTCATTGGTTAAGAGATCATTTGCCGAGGTTTTATTGGTTGCGCAATCTAAATCTGGATTTGTCGGATTATACACTGATATCTAGTGATGGCGGGAAGCCATACAATTACTTTTCTTGGGACATTTTAAAGGCAAATGGTTTTATATTCAAGGAACGTTTAAATTGCGAAAATGTAAATCATTTTTATGCGGATGAATTGATAATACCTCCGTATGTTACCCGTGCATTGAATGGAGATTATAACTCTTTTGATGAAAATGAAAGAGAATTCCTTCAAAATTTGTTTTTAAGAAGTGATGCAACGGATCATTATGAGCGAATTTATCTGTCAAGAAGAAAATCTTTAAGAACGTCACCTTCAGAGTCCGAAATGGTTGAAAGACTTTCCCTGTATAATGTGAAAGAGATCTTTTTGGAAGATCATAATATTTCAGAACAAGCAGCACTTTTTAATAACGCAAAGATGATTATAGGTGTTCATGGGGCAGCGTTTGCTAATCTGTTCTTTTGTAAGGCAGGGACGATAATTGTTGAAATTTTCAGTACTGATTACATCGTTACTGATTATTGGGCGACGGCCAATGAATTAAATGTGCATTATTTTGCATATTGCGAGGATAAGGTTAAGCATGAAGAAATTCCTCACAGATTAGGTCGCCATTCACCAACAAATGTTATTGTTGATAATTTTATTTCTTTTTTTGATTCAATCGTCAATAATAAATTCCAAAATGTCGATTGATGTTTACAATTACGATAGCTCAAGCTTTGAAAAGGGCTCACTGCTATGAGCATCATTTGAATATTTAGTTGTAGAATATTTTCTCTGCAACAATTTCATGGTATACATTATTAATGCCGTCCTCAAGTTTTATGCTTGCTTTCCACCCAAGTTTCGTGAGTTTTGAAACATCCATTAATTTTCTCGGCGTGCCATCAGGTTTTGAAGTATCCAAAATGATCTCGCCTTCGTAGCCGGTGATTTTTTTTACAAGCAAAGCAAGGTCGAGAATAGAAATATCTTCACCCGTTCCGATATTGATAAACCCTGCTTCATCAAAATTATTCATGAGAAAAAAACAGGCATCCGCAAGATCTTTGACATGCAAAAATTCTCTTTTCGGTGTTCCCGTTCCCCAAATCTCAACTGAAGGTTTTGACTCCTTTTTTGCAGTAATGAATTTTCTCAATAATGCAGGAAGTACGTGAGATTTTTCAAGATCATAATTGTCGTTTGATCCGTAAAGATTTGACGGCATCACAGAAATAAAATTGCAACCATACTGATCTCTGTAAGCATTGCACATTTCTATTCCTGCAATTTTTGCAATGGCATAAGGTTGATTAGTGTGCTCAAGCAAACCGGTCAAAAGATATTCCTCTTTCAAAGGTTGCGGCGCAAGTTTTGGATAGATACATGATGAACCAAGAAACATCAGCTTCTTTACTTTATTTAAATAAGAAGCATGAATGATGTTGGTTTCTATCATCACATTATCATAAATAAATTCTGCGCGGTAATGGTCGTTTGCAATGATGCCGCCCACTTTTGCAGCAGCAAGAAATACATAATCAGGTTTTATCTTTTCAAAAAAATCATTGACCGATTGCTGGTTGCGCAGATCAAGTTCTGCAGAAGTTTTGGTGATGATATTTGTAAAACCTTCTTTTTCCAGTTTCAATTTTATCGCAGAGCCAACCATGCCGCGATGCCCTGCGATGTATATTTTATCGTTAACGTTCATCAACTATTCAAATTGATTTCTGATAGAATAACCTGCACTTTTCAAATGCGCTTCCCGTTTGAAGAGATCAATATCGCAAGCCATCATTTCTTTTATCAGATCAGGCAATGCATATTTTGGTTTCCATCCCAATTTTGCTTTAGCTTTTGACGGATCACCGATCAGCAATTCTACTTCTGCAGGGCGAAAATATGCAGCATCGATTGCGACAACTTCTTTGCCGGTCTCCAATTGATATGCAGGATCGGAACAGGAAACCACATAGCCTTTTTCATCATTGTCTTTTCCTTTAAATTCAACAACAATGCCGGCTTCTGCAAAAGCCATTCGCACAAATTCTCTTACCTCGGTAGTAACGCCTGTTGCGATCACGAAATCTTCAGGCTGATCCTGCTGCAGCATCAGCCACATGGCTTCCACATAATCTTTTGCATGTCCCCAATCGCGTTTGGCATCAAGGTTTCCCATGAATAATTTATCCTGCATTCCCATTGCGATCTTTGCAACACCTCGTGTTATTTTTCGTGTTACAAATGTTTCTCCGCGCAACGGGCTTTCATGGTTAAAAAGTATTCCGTTGCATGCAAACATGTTATAAGATTCACGATAATTCACTGCGATCCAATATGCATATAATTTCGCAACACCATAAGGCGAGCGCGGATAAAACGGTGTTGTTTCTTTCTGCGGAATTTCCTGCACCAGGCCATATAATTCGGAAGTGGATGCCTGGTAAAATTTTGTCTTTTGCGTCAAACCCAACAGGCGTATAGCTTCCAGGATACGCAGCGTACCGATGCCATCTGCATTGGCTGTGTATTCAGGTGTATCAAAACTTACTTTTACATGGCTCATTGCGCCGAGATTGTAAATTTCATCGGGCTGTACTTCCTGTATGATTCTTATCAAATTCGTTGAATCGGTAAGATCGCCGTAATGCAATTTGAAATGCACATTCTTTTCATGAAGGTCCTGGTACAAATGATCGATCCTGTCTGTGTTGAACAATGAACTGCGGCGTTTTATTCCGTGAACATGATAGCCTTTTGACAATAATAGTTCTGCAAGATAGGCACCATCCTGTCCTGTGATACCAGTGACTAAAGCTGTTTTGGACATAAGTTTTTTTAATTAAGATCTCAGAATAAAATCTCTTACAATAAGATAAATTATAATTATTAGAATGGCAGCAAAATAAAATTTGCCATAACTTTTTGGAGTATTTGTTTCAACCGCTTTTGAAACTGTTTCAACAACCTCATTATTTTGTTTATTGCCTGAAACATTTTTTAAAACTGCGGCAATTGCCACATCATCGCTGTGAGATATTGAAACGGCAAAACCATTACAGATAGGTTTACCATTCTCATCATGTGAAATAAGAATATCTTCCCAATTTAATCTGTTGTCGCATTTTATCAGCGCTTCCTTTGCTGCATAGATCCCTGCGAATGATTGCCTTGCATTTTCTTTTTTCACACAATAACCGATCTCTTCGGGTTTGAATTTCATTTTATAAAATTCATCTTCCCAATAATCATCGGATTCGGGCAGTTCTGTTATACTTTGAATATCTATGCCTACGGATAAATTTGCTGCTGAATCTTTATTCGTTGCAGTTATTGAATGATAATTTGCACCATTGCTTTTTTCAGAAACGGAAATAGTTGCGTTGCCGGGAATCAAATTTTTTGCCTGTATATCTTCGCCATTCCAATTGATCCCCATTTTTGAAAGTTCTGCCCTGAACCTGTCGATCATTATCGAATTAAAATCTCTTTTGGAAATGATCTGCTCTTCTGAAGCGATCTGCTTTCCTCCTGATAATTTCGAATATATTTCTCCGATATTTTTTTCCATTACCAACCTTTTAAACAGTTAGAACAAATATAACCGTGATCCTGTGAATTGGCTGCTTTAATAAAATATAAATTGCCATCCAGATCATCACTTACATCTCTCAAACATTTCATGCAGTGGATGTCACTTTCAAGTATTTCGGTTTTACTGTTGCCGTTAAATCTGTTTTCTAAACGGAATTTCAGGTCATCTAAAAATTGCGAAACCTCTTTTCCATTGGTCAACCTGTGATCGAATGAAAGGTCAATGATAAAGCCACCATTATTAAAACTTGAGATGCCCAATATCGCTCCGTTATTGCTGTTGATCAAAGGATGAAAACTTACAACGTTGCTGTTGTAAAGATCAGTTATAGTAAATGTTGCAGCGGTCAATTCCTGTATGGTCAATTGCTGGTTCGGATATTTTAATGAAAGCTCAGAAATGTTTTCTTCAATTGCATTTAAAGTAAGTTCGTTGGTATTCAATATGGCTGCGACTTTCAATCCATTTATTCCATCATCTAAAGCAAAACCGATGTGTACTTCGTTGTAAAATGCCTGTTCGCCATTGATATAAAAACTGTTTAGATTCGGATACTTCATCAACAGTTTTGATACTTCATGTATGATCGTTGGAAGCGGTGTTGACTTGATGAAGTTTTGTGCGTTACCAATATTTTCTTTATTCGTTGCACGAATAAAAGTTGACAATCTTGAGATAACTGAAGATGAATTGACACTGTATAAATATTCAAATTCCCTTTTTTTATTTGATGATAAAGGCTTGATGGTTTTATTGCTGAGATTGGTTTCTTTTACAGGTGTTGGCAATGGTTTACCTGCATTTGCTGCAGTCTTTGGTTTTTCTTTTGGAACAATATCTTTCATTGTCACAAATGCAAGACCGCTGAATTTTTTTACATCAAGTTTATTTTTATTGATATAGTCAGACGCCGCTTTTGAAAATTTTGTTTCAGTATGCCGATCAATTTTTTCAGCAACGGCTGAACCGATGTTTTCTTTTTCAATTTCTTTGTTCAATGCTTGGCTGACGGGAGAATCGAATATCTCGAACATCATGCTCCCAACCTTTACATCAGAATTTGGTTTTGCATGCACAACAACATATCCTTCATGATCGGAACGCACTTCCACAAGCGCTTTTGACGTTTCAAGCTCTGCAAGTAATTTATTTTTTTCAACAAGGTCACCGGTTTTCACATACACATTGATCAATGATAAAAATTCATCATTCACAGATTCATGAGGCGCAAAAATTGTGTTGAGCAATTTCATTTATTGAAAGATTTAATACAGTCAATTAACATTTTTTCATTGGCAAGCATATTTTCTTCCAATGCTCTTACACTTGGAATGGTTGTGTCAAGAGAAGTGACACTCGCAAATTTTATATCACTTTTATTTTGTGCGATCAGTGAAATAATATTGTTGCCGATGCATCCTCTTTTTGTTCCTTCTTCAAAAGTGATGACATTCGTATCTGCAATATTGCTCAATATAAATGCTTCCGGAAGCGGATCTATTTTTGAGAGAATTAAAACCTGTACAAGTTCATCATATTCGTAAAATATTTTCTCGATATGATCAACTGCAATCTCTGCAGAACCGCCGTAGGTAATGATCGTAGTCGTTACGTTTGAATTTACTTTCGGTTTAATGATGAGATTCGGAATTTCTTCGTCGGAAATAAAGATGCCGTATTCATTTGGTAAATTCAAAGTCGGTTTTTTGCCATAATCAACCTTCTGTTCGATGATCAAAGTCGGATGAATTCTTTTATGCGCATAATCATAAACGATGGAAGGATTCATGTATTTGTTCAATGACAGAATGTTGAACATATCCATTCCCACAAAATGTTTTTCAATGCTCTGGCTATGCGTTGGGCCATATCCTCTTCTTCCGCCCATCGGTGTGCGAAAAACAACAGGGCAAGTGATCTTTTTGTTGTACATATTGTACACTTTGGCCGCATGGTTTAAAAACTGGTCAAATGCCAGGCCGGTAAAATCGCCGAACATGAATTCAGCATAAGGCTTGAAACCATTCAACGCCAGACCGTTTGAAACCCCCGCTATCAGGCCTTCAGAGATAGAAGTGCCGATAACTCTTTCAGGAAATTTCGTACTCAATCCTTTTGAAACTTTGAAAGCGCCGCCGTAAGGATCAAGAATATCTTCACCAATGAAAACACTTTTTTCATCTTCCATTAATTTGAGAAAAACGTGATTCAATTCCTGTACCTGCCGATTATGTCTCAGTTCATATTCAGTATATTTTATTGGCTGGTCTTCCGAAGAAGTTGCTTTGTAATAATCATCCATTTGCAATTCTTCGCTTTCCAAAATGGAATTGATAAATGACCATACCTCATCTTTTATTTTATTATCTTCCGACTCAATATATTCTTTGTCTGAATTTTTTAAAATACTCACCAGATCTTTTTTGTCATACGCTTCAATTTCCAATGGATCGCGGTCATCATCACCTTTTGAATGCGCCCTTAAACGATAAGTGTTTACCAGGTGAAAAAGAGGTTTGCCGGTTGCGCGCACATATTCTATTGAATCTTTTGCTTCACCAATAATGGATGTATGATCGCCAAATGTGTCTGACTCGCGGAATTCGATACCAAATGCTTTTGCCCTTAATTCAATTGATCCCGCAAAATTATAACTGATCGGTGTTGATTGTGCGTAACCATTATTTTCGCAAACAACTATAAGCGGAATTTTTTTCTTTGAAATAAAATTGAGTGTTTCATATACAACGCCTTCGCCCAAAGTACCGTCGCCGATATAAACAACACCGATGTCATTTGATTTTTTAAGTTTATTTCCAAGTGCAAAACCTGCAGCCAAAGGCATGATGCCACCCTGGATGCCGTTGGAAAAAAAATTGTACATGTGCAGGTGCTGGCTGCTTCCGACACCTGAACAAACGCCGCCTTTTTTTCCCATCAATTCCAAGATCAAAGATTTCCATTCTTTTGTATAAGCGATGAAATGCCCGTGGCATCTGTGATTGGAGAAAACGAAATCACTTTTTTTAAGCTGGCCTGCAAATGCGAGAGCGCTTAATTCCTGACCGATGCAGGTATGAACGGTACCATTAAGTTTCCCCTGGCTGAAAAGATCTAAAAATGCCTGCTCTACATTTCTTATCCTGAGTAAATCTTTAATGAGTTTATGGGTTACTGTCGTTTCTTTCATTTAATATAAATAGCCAGCAAATTTACTGATTTATTTCAAGAGGTGGATGAGGCTGATAAAACGCAATTTCCGCAATTAGTTTTTTGTAATTCCAACCTGCTGCATATAATTTTCCGTCACCGATTTTTGATACAAAAAGCGATTCGCGTATTGCAATGCATTTTGCGAATAGAGGTTTCGCTGTTCATTGTCATTGTCAAGCATCTCAATGGCATTGCATAACTTTTGAACGTTTGATGGAGGGATGAGGCAACCGCAATTATTTTCTGAAAGAATATTGTATAGCGAAGTGTTTGGCGTTGCTGTCACTATTGCGCAGCCGCCGATGCCAAGTATGTTTGTGAGTTTTGAAGGAAGAAAAAAATCGCTGCCTGCTTCTTTTTGAATCACCAAATGAATATAAGCGGCGTTGAGCATCCGGTTAAATTCTTCTATCGGCATAAGGTTGAGGAAAATAATATTTTTCAGATCTTTTTCCTGCGAGCGTTCAATTAATTTTTGTTTGTAAGGTCCTTCACCTGAAATAATAAAAACAAATTGAGTGTTGAAAGCAAAGTATACAGCGGCTTCCAATATTATTTCAAGGCCTTGTTTTTCACCGATCGCACCTGAATAAAAAATTATTTTTTTGTTCCGCAGTTCATCTTTGTCAATGACCGGTTTCGGAACAATGGTATAAATATTTGTGTTGTTGATCCAGTTTGGAAAAAGAATACACTCTTTTAATGATGTTGATTTTTGCAAAACCTTTTCGCGCATTCCTTCAGAGATGGTGGATATATGGTTTACGCGTTTGAGCACATATCGCTCGATCGCATAAAGGAATTTGATGAATGTTTTGCTTTTTATCATGCCGAGGTTTTCGGCTGCATCGATCTGCAGATCCTGGATATGATAAAGTACGATTGTTCTGCGCGAAAAAAAACGATACATCAAGCCTGTCAAACCAAGCATGAAAGAAGGCACAGCGATAAAAATATGATCGTATTTTTTTTTGTGAGAGATCAATAAATAAAGCAACATTATTTTTACACAGATCAAAAAAAGTGTATCCTGTAAAAGCCTTTTGAAGCCACTTGGATCTGCGGGCACATATAAAGGTGTTCTGTAAACGGTAACGCCATTAATATTTTCTTTGGAGAATTTATTATTCTTATAGCCATTAAAGATCTTCCATTGCGGGTAGTAAGGATTGCCAGTGATCACATCAACAGAACAATCTGTATTTGCAGAAATATAATTGCAAAATTCTGAAGTGTATTTTCCGATGCCGGTTAATTCGGGATAATAATTATGCCCGATCGCTAAGACCTTTTTCATGCAATGATCTCACGTTTTCTTACGTGTACTGCAGGATTGCCGCTGTAAATTCCCCATGCTTCCATTTGTTTTGTTGCCACGGAATTGACAGTCAATACTGAATGGCTTTTGCAAACAACACCTGCGCAAACAATTCCTCTTGCACCGATCCACACACCATCTTCGAGAATGATTTTTGCAAGCCGGTATGCAAAGTTGCTTTGTCTATAATCATGATTTCCTGTAAGAAGCAATGCGCCTTGTGAAAGGCAAACATTATTTGCGATCGCCACATTTTCAAGATTGTCGATCCATACATCTTCACCGATCCAGCAATTGTCTCCGATGATCAAACGCCATGGATATTTTATGCGCACTTTTATTTTTATGATCAATCCTTTTCCCACTTTCGCACCAAACATGATCAGTAATCTTCGCTTGAAAGATTGCGGCCAGGGCAATGCAGAATCGAGTATAAAATAATTGAACAATGACCATAAAAAGATCTTCCATCGCGGGCCCGGACGATAATTGCCTTTGTCAAAGGAAGAAAGGTCAACTTGTTGATTCATTAATACGTGAATTGAAGTTTATTATTTTTCAAGAAAGATGATTGAAATATTTTGCAATGACAGATTTTTTTTGAAATTTATGATGTATAATTATTGCACTACTTAATGAAATATTTTAGATCAATGATTCCACGAGGATCTGCAAAAAATGAGTACTGTTCTTTGTACGGTCCAATCAGATCTTGAGTTGAATCTATTGACAATTTTGGAAGACAGGAGAATGCAAATATATCTCCCGCAACAACGGGAGCAGAAAAAATACCTTCAATCGCGATAATATTTTTTGCAAATTGAAAGACCCGTGTTATTGTAAACGATTTGCCATTCACAGTGTAACCTGTATGACCCGGAACTACCTGCCTTCCATTAAATGCAGCAGCCCAATTGATGTTGCTTACAATAATTGTTTTTTCATCTAATACTTTTTCAACAGTTAAATTAGTTGATCCGCAGAGACCTAAAAGAAAATGCCTTTTTATATCATTACAATTCCAGGTATTTCTACCAATTTTTATATAATCAGTTCCGCCATTGAAACCAAAATTGGCGATTGATGAGGTTGAGCCCGATGCATGTGACGAAAAACTGCATCCATCAACATATACAATCCTTGAAGAGACGGTAAACTCTCCATTTCCCAAGATAGAATTTGTAAGCCTGACTGTATCTATACCGCGCGCACTTACAATTGAGTAGATATTACTGTTGTTGATAGTAAGATTCTCTACTTCTTTATCGGGTTCAGCCTGTTGCGTAATGTTGCATTTCTCAAGAACTGCATTTTTAGAAGTTCCTACGTAAAAACCAGTGCACGAGATATTGGTTATTCTTGCATCAATTACTCCATAAAGCTCAAATCGTCCGTTTCTAACAGAGATTGCATATCCTCCTGTCCATCCGGGAAAACTGACAAAATTCAAATCTTTCATTACTAAACTATCAATGATATTAAATGTTGGGCGATTGCAGTTTATTATTCTCGGAGCGCCTAAACCTTCAGTGCCTCCTGCCCATGTACTATCAGGCCAACCACTATCATAATAATTTTTCAAAGGCTCGGTCAAGGTCAATTTCCCTTTCAACAGATCAACATTCTTTATTTTTGCATATTCAAAATATCTTTCGTCAGGGGGGTAGCCACCCTTATTCTCCTGTTCAAAACCATATATTAAGACCCAATCACCTGATTGAAAGTTAATAGCACTGTCAGGAATTTGCAAAGTAACATAATCAGTCTTGAGCATGCTAGTATTGATCCTGAAACCATAACTGGTGTTGTGCGACCATTTGCCGGTGTAATAATTGTTGTCGACATTGTCAAACACTGCAGGCATGTACAGACCGGCATTCGCTGCAGGATAACCATAGGGTTCATACGCACCATTTGTGCACATGATGGAAGCGCCATTGCCAAGGACCTCAACATTTTTTATGCCCGCAAGCCAATTGTTGAATTTGGTCAGATAATTTCCACGTTTGAATTCCATGCGTATCATTTGTACCTTTTCTTTTCTTGCAACAAGATTCATTTTTATAAAAGCATCTGTGCAGTCTGTACCAAAGGTTGCAATAGTGTCATGTAAATTTGAAGAGGATCTATTGTTCAATACTACCTTGTCAGAAGACAGGACTGATTGAATTCTACTGATCAAGGTACTTCCTGATACACCTGCACCATTTACAAATATTATTTTGTTGAGGTCTAAAGAAGAAAAATTTGCTCCTTGTGAAGTGAGTTCTGCCGAATTTAGATTCATCGAAACATTTTTGAGTATTATCGCATCTCCCTTTCCGCCAAATATTTCAGGGCTAAGGATAACTTGAGTAAAAGAATTATTTCTAAAAAAAAATATAGCAATGGTCATCAAAAATGCAGATAAAGTTTGTTGTTTATTGCTTCTTAAAAATGAAATCATAAAGCGATTTATTGTATTGAAAATAAGCATCCGATCATTGAGATTTATTTTTTTCTGCAGCTTTGATTCGCAGATATAAATGAATACCTAACCATGCACCCAAAAAATTCAACAAGATGTCGTCCACATCAAAAACGCCCAAACGAAAGATAAATTGAGAAACCTCAATGCAAACACTCAACAAAAATGCAGACAGCAAAACAATTTTTTTAGTCGAAGGATGGTCTTTGCAGAAAAAGCTCAGCAAAATACCTAAAGGTATAAATAGTAAGATGTTACCAAAAAAATTAAGGATAAGTGTTAGATAATGACTTCCGATATTATATTTCGGATGGGAAATTATATCTTCAATTGTGCCTTTTAAAGGTATCAGGCGAGCAGGTGCTATAACATGGTGCGATAACCTGGCAGGAGTAAATAAGACCAAATAAAAAAGAGCGATACAATACGAGATAAATACTATCATAAAAAAGTCATTTTTCTTACTGAGCATTTAATCTGTGGTTTAATTTGTATTGCACAAAAAGATATTTAATATCAATTTCACATACCTTATTAAGTTCAAAACAAAACAGGCATTCGATTTCTTATTCCAAGTGTTTTGATAATTTTTCTTTTTCTATTAATCTTAGAGCAAATAATATTTCAACCATCGTTCGCTGCAAAGTATAGTGCCAGCCTGCCCAACCATTGAATATTAATCCTTTGACAAACAAGCAATAAAAGAACACAATGAATGGGGCAAATATCTTTGTTCTTCTTACTTTGGCGCTAAATGAACTGTTATTCGGATTTAAAGGCATCAATAATTTATCGCATTCACGAATTGAATAGCTGTTCTGCATTTGAACCCATGTCGTCAATGGTTTTCTGTCATCATGCAAAATATAGGATTTAATAAAGCCCGAAGAGCCGTCAATCTCCAATCGATGTGTGTGGCCATCATCAAAATATTGACATTTTGTTCTTCTGAATAATACAGGTCTTGGAGAAGTGTTATTGCTTATCAACTGTATTCCAAAGACCAAAAAATGCAATCTTGCGATATATGCTGAATTTTTTGTGTCTTGTAAAACTATTTTTTTAGTTTCTTCAATAAATCCATCCGTCAAAACATAATCAGCATCAATGCTTATGACCCATTCACTGTTGAGCAGGCTGAGTCCGTAATTGCATTGATTGGCCACAGTATCATAAACTCTGAAATGCACTTCTACATTTGGATAAGCTTCTGCCATTTGAACAGTGGAATCCGTGCTGTAACTGTCGAGAACGATTACCCGTTCAACCCAGGTAAGTTTATCCAGAACTCTTTTGATATTAGGGGATTCATTTTTTGTGATAATCAGTACCTGCAGGATTTCTGATTTAATTTGATTCATAAAAATTATTTTTTAATAACTGACTGTATTTTTTCAATCAAATTTTATTGATGCCGGTGCTTTTCCTTTATTCAAGACCCAATTATATACTTCACGCAATTGCTCTGCAACAGAGGGCCATGAAAATTTTTCTTTTACCAATTCATATCCTGCTTTGCCCATTTGAATTCTTTCATTTTCAGTTAAATTAAAAAAAACATTTAAGACTGAAAGAATGTTAGTTGTGTCAGGGTTTATTTTCAAAGCCGCACCTCTTTCAAATCCTTCAGGGAGATTGCATGCCCCGGTCATTATTACAGGAAGTTTATAAGACCACGCCTCTAATACAGCCATGGGAAGGCCTTCACTGAATGATGGAAGGATAAAGGCATTGACATTGCGAAAACAAATATCTTTTTCTTGATGGAATTGGGGGCCAATGAAAAATACTTCTTTTTCTAATTCTAATTTTATTCTCAAATCATGAAGACTGTTAAGATAATTTTTTTCACTACTTTCGCCTGCAATGACCAATTTCCATTCTTTTCTTTGAGCACCGATCTGTGACCATGCATTGAGAAGATTCTCCAATCCTTTTTTTGGATGCAACCGGCTAATAAAAAAAAGTATCTTCCTTTCATCATCGGATCTCCAACCAGGCGGATCAATATTTGACAATGGGTCTTCACTGGGAAGCGCTACACCATTGGGTATGATTGCGACAGGATTTTTGCATCTAAATTTTCTTATTGACTCGTATTCCGATAATGATAATGCGTGAATACATGAAGCGTTTTGTAAATTTTTTTTCTCATAAAATATCTTTGCTAAAAATTTTTTCCAGACTCCGCGGCCAATTATCCATGGATCAAGCATACCTCTTGGTGAAATAAGATATGGGACATTATTTTTTTTATGATAATTGAGATTTACAAAAGACAAATACATCCATACACATTGTGTGTGAATGATATCAGGTGAGATCTGTTTGATCTTTTTTGATAGGTCAATTGAAAACCCTATTTTAGAAGGCCCCAAAATCTTATAATCCTCTATGATCACTGGGTTGTATGCAGGAAGGTCAACGCTACTATATTCATCATTGTGGGCAAGCAAGACCGGCTCGATATTTTTAATTTTAATTAATGAGAGTGCCAGATTCCTTACACTGTTGTACAATCCACCCGAGTTTCTGGAATTGGAGCCATACAAAAAAAGTATCTTCATGAAAGTTTCTCCGTTCGATTATTTATTTCATTATTTCTATATCGAATCACCTTTGCAGGATTACCGCCTACAATAGCCCATTCGGGAACATCCTTTGTAACAACACTGCCGGCACCAACAATAGAATGATCGTTTATTCGTATGCCCGGCAGAATAATTGAGCGTGTTCCTATCCAGACATCATTGCCGATGATCACAGGTCTTCTTTCAGCAGCTCCCTGTTCTGTGATTGGTATTGAAGTATCGTTGAAATTATGTCCGCCTGATAAAATGATTATTTCGGGCCCCATCATTACATCATCTCCAATTATTGTATCATTACCGATCCATGCGCCTCTGTTCAAAGAAGAATTTTCACCGATCTCAACGTTCATACCTGTCCCAAAATCAACATTTGCATGAACTTTAAAGTGGACTGCTGTTTTTTTAAATATTTTTTTTGCAAGCTTTTTTCTCATTGACATACTCAGGTTGCTTAACGGCAAAGGTGTATCAGGAAGATGCCTGGCAAAACAGTAATAAAAGAATAAGCATAGAGATCTTCCGACAGATAACTTTTGACGCTTCCTCAGATCGGATGGATTATCAATAAAAAAAGCGGCTGATTGTTTATTTGCCATTGTCCCTCATTTTTATTATGCCCGCTGGAATCCCTTGTACCACTGAATATGGAGCAACGTCTTTTGTGACTACTGAATTGGCACCAATGACTGCTCCATTTCCAACAGTTACACCCGGCAAAATGATGCATCCTCTTCCAATCCAGCAATCCTCCCCAATTTTGATTGGCGCGCCATAATAACCCTGATCCTTTATTGACATTTCAGGATCTTCAAATTGATGATTGTAATCTCTGATGCTTGTATTTTCTCCGATGGATGTTCCTTTGCCTATGTCAATTGAAAATAAAGAAGTAATAAAGCAATTATCATTTATTGTTACTTTATCGTGTATAACAATCCGAGATCGTGGCGAACCTTGAAAAACACATCGTTTTCCAATTCGTATATTGTTCATCAGCCGTATGTCGCAACATGGTATGATAAACTCGGGCATACCATCTATCGCAACGCCTTTGCCGATATAACTGAAACCATAGCGGCCTCCTGTCCTCAACCATAGCAAAATCAAGTTCTGTCTGACCCATCTTGCAAAATACCAAATCAGTGCAAATGGCAAGCGGTGACCGTAGGCCTTCATCTTCTGCATTGCAGAGCTCCGTGCGGTGTCTGCAAAACTTATCTCTTGCATCAATTTAAAGCAGTTAAGATTTTTAAAAGATTATTTTTATAATTATCCAATGAATAGTTTGTGACAGTTTGCAGAGCATTTGCTGCCATTGAATGTCTTAATTCGGTATCATTTATCAATTGCTGCAATCGGGCTGTCATTTTATCTTTATCGCCTGCATCCATGATAAAACCATCATAAGCATCTCTGGCAATGCTTCCTGATTCAAAAGTAGTAACTATAGGCAAACCCCAACTCATTGCTTCATAAGTTACCAATGCCGAACCTTCGAGATAAGATGGCAGAAAAAAAATATCTGCATTATTATATTCTTCAATCAATTGCTGCTTTGATAATTTTCCAAGGAATACTACATTTTCTAAAGTGGATATCTGTTTGACAAAATGAAGGTCTATCTTTCCTGCAATTTTAAAAATAACATTTTCATCTTTTAAGGCTGCGGAAATATCTATCAGGTCGTGCAGACCTTTTCTGTATCCATCATTGCCTGCAAACAAGATAGTTATCCTTTTATTTTTATCAAAATGTTTTCGATCAATATTCTTTCTGATGATATTTGAATCAACTGACGAATCATAACCGTAAGGAACGAGCTTTATTTTTGTGTCAGTTACTCCTTCATCTGCAAGCCCCTTCCTTACAAAATCTGATGGCACAAGGATTCTGTCTGCCAAATGCCACTCATTCAATTCTCGTTCTCTCAGTTGCGTACAATGTTGTATCATTTTATCTGCATTTGGAAGACCAAATTTTTGTTTGAATAATGTGTGCATTTTAATTTGTTGCGTCCTGCATGCCACACATTGCTCCAATACCAGTCGGCTGTTCGTTTTATTTTTTCTTACCCACGAAAATAATTCGACCGAGGCCGTATCAAATCCATAGATATCAGTTTCTTCAGTTCCCGACCCTTTAATATATTGAATGGCAAGATCTGCCAGGGCTTTGTATGCTTTGATCTGGTGTTTGTAATAATCACCGGTTTTATTAAGGTATAGACCTGCTTTGAATTTAAATGAGGTTTGCCAACTACTGATAATTTTTTCAGCTGCTATTTCCGGATCATATTTTTTATATGTATTGACTATTTGGTGCGGAAGGATCTTGTCAAATAATCTTAATCCGGGATAGCGTGTTGTATTATAATAGCCGTCAATAATCAGCCTCTCAAGCATATTCTCATTATGCAATATTTCGGCAACATCATAATCCCTTCTTGCGCCAATCATTGATATGATAAACTTATGCATAATTAAATCTCCCTAATTCTTGAGTATCCTTTTGCGATCAAAAATATCAGTAAATAAGAAATAAGCATTATTGGGATCGAAATTAAAGAATCATATATCGAGAATAAGATAAAGGTTGCAAAAAAACAATAGAACATAATGGATGAAATATTGGTCCTTTCGACTGCGCGTAAATAAACTGCTTTCGCAATAATACCGAATACCAGAAAGAGGAGGACACCGCCATAACCAAACTCAAAAAAGGCGGCCGAGAAACCGGTTGGCGCAAGATAAAACCTGTACTCATCATCGCTTGTCTTGGCATGTTTTTCACGAAGGTCATCGAGATTCAAATTTGAAGACAGTAGTAATGATTTTTTAAAATTCTCACCAAAAAATGTAGAGCTTGCAAATTGAAGCACTAATCCATTATATAACGAAACCCCCCAATTGAAATGCCCGCTTAAAGCTGTGACCTCCATATTCCTTGCTGCTTCCACCACTTCATTGGTATTTTCAGCATTGATTTGAGATACTATCAATTCCTTTGGTGATAAAGAAAATACTTTGGAAAAATCTCCCTTTAAAGTATATTCTCTTGCTGCGGGCAGGAAAGTAAAAATAAATAGACCGATCAATATGGCCGGTAAGATTAATATTCGGGGTATGATCTTATTTTTTATAAAGAACAATGGAAAAATTATGGTAATAAATAAATTGAATACTTCACTGCGCCGGCCATCGATCAAAATTATTTTAAGTGAGAATAAGAACGAGATGATTAAAAATATCAGTTTGTCCTTTGAAGGTTTTAAAAGATATAAAATGAATAGCATTATTGTCGCAGGTCTTAAGAATCTTGCGGGATATAATATAACAGCATATATGCCTCCATTTCTCGAATCAGGGTCGAACCCTCCCATTATAATGATCATCGTAAATGAAATGATCATTACAATGTATAAGAAAATACTCATTTTTTTTTCATTGTAAATGTACTTTTTTGGAGGCTTTGATTTTTCATTTATCTTAAAAAGCCGATACCCGATGATGGCGATCCAGAAGCAGGCAAAAGAGAAGAGTACATATCGTGTATACTCGGAATCGGAAAGTATCGACCTGTTATCCATTACTCCAAAAAGCGTAGGTAAGATATATACCATCATTGCCATGCTGTACAAAAATGGCAACTGGTATATTTCTCCGGGTTTTTTATAAGCCTGGATGATAGGCAAGATGACAGATATAAAAAGTAAGTAAAATGAAAGATCTCTCATGGTCTTATTTCAGTCCTGTAAAATTTTATCAAATTTATTTATCTTTCATGAACCATGTATAATAGGTATTCAAACAATCTTGTAATTCCATGGTGGCCACAAATCCAAGCCTGTTTAATTTACAAATATCCGCTTGCCATTTTTCAGGGTCACCAACACGTGATTCACCGTTAAATTTGATCAGGGGTTGAATATCTGCTTTCTGAAATAAATATTCTACTGCGGTCTTTATTCTGGTCTCATCTCCACCTGCGACATTGTATACGTTAAAATTACTTTCTTGTGAATCAGCTGTGGCAATCAATACAGCAGCTTTTGCAACATCTTTACAATGAATAAAATCCCTTGACTCTTTGCCCGTACCAAACAGATTCAACATTATTGGATCTCCTTTTTTTTCAACGTATTCCTTTTCATAACGGCACATCACATCCCAAAATAATTGTTTACGCAATCCCTCACCAAATGCTGAGAATATCCTGAGAACACTGCTTCTGAAACCATAATGATAACTGTAATGCTTGACCATATCTTCCACCAGCAATTTGTGAATGCCATAAGGTGAAAGAGGATGCAATGCTGCTGTTTCTTTCACCGGCATTATTGCCGGATTGCCATAGACAGCCGCACTTGAGAACAATATCAAATGAGTTTCAACACAATATTTTTTGATCTTTTGAATTAACGTCAATGTAGGAGGAACAATACTCTTGAAATCTTTCTCAGGATCAATTACAGAATCTCCAACCGATGCTCCGCCGGCGAGATGAAAGATAATATCAAAATGGTTTTGGCTAAACAGTTCATTTACATTTGATCCTTCTAAACCCTGTTCTGTAAAAGCGCTCCAAATATTAATATTGTTTGGGCCTTTTATATCGATACCATAGAGTTTCGCATCTTCAGCAAAACATTCTGCGGCAAGCCACGAACCTAAAAAGCCGGCAGCTCCGGTTATCAATATTTTCTTTCCTCGTAATTTATGCATGTATAGGTGGAGTGTCTTTAATAAAATACTCTTTCGGGTCTTCGAGCATCTTCAT
>Ga0206909_1053_pt1 | contig 25207 bp, 24 predicted proteins | sample Alteio_BWOrgHeat_76_FD_152943 | JGI IMG/M metagenome (GOLD analysis project Ga0206909, IMG submission 152943) | Enriched cells from forest soil in Barre Woods Harvard Forest LTER site, Petersham, Massachusetts, United States -... | ecosystem: Environmental > Terrestrial > Soil > Temperate forest >...
TCATTATTATCACTTTAAACCAGATGAACTGCCGTTGGTTTATGCAGCGCTTATGAAAAATTATCCGGATGACACGACTGAGGACGGCGTCAGGATAAAGCTGATTAACAAACTCCGTCATGAAGGCAACGACTCTACGGTCACTTTTCTTGTAAATTTATACCCGCAATTAACGGGCAAAGATGATGTTAAGGCAACAATTTTAAATGTCCTTCCTTTTCTTAACCCCAAGAAAAGCTATTCCGAATATTTAAGGCTCCTTTCTACTGATCCGCCGTATAATACCCGAAATATTTATAGAGTTATGGCGGGACTTACCGATTCAATCAGCTTTGCCGAAAAAAATTTCGTATCGGTAGTTCCGTTAATACGGTATGATAATTTTCGTCCTAAGTTGCTTTCGATCGCAAACCAGGTGGCAGAAATTGATTCACCGGCCTACAAAAAAGTAATAAGCAGCAATTATAATGCATTAATGAGGTATGCTGATGCTGATATAAAAGATTATTTGAAAAAGAAGGACAGCGTAGGCAACGAATATTCGGCCGTTATTTACGAGTATATGCGGATAATGGCTCAAATTAAAGATGTTGACCTTACCAAACAACTGACGGATACATACTTACAAGCAAGGCCAAAAGGCACCTATGCAGTCGACGCTATAGTAGCGCGTATAGCAAATGGCTTGCCCAATGACGAAACCTTAATAAAGTTTTATATGGATAGCCTGGATACAAGGTACGACTTGATAAAGGCTTATTACAAACACAACGAACCAGGTAAGATCCCCAAATTATATCTTCAACAGGACGAATTCGCAAAACTATGCTTGTATAAATACGTGACAGCAGATGAAGACCGGGGCAGCCCATCTAACCTGTTGCTCCTTGGAACTGTTACCGATAGTGGTAAAATTTATTTTGTCTTCAAATTTTCAATTGCGGACGATACCGATAATAAAGAGTTAATTGGCATAGCAGGACCATCTACGCCTGGCGCGACCACATTGAATTTTGATAATTATCATGCCTTTAGTAGCTATGACAATTTAAACGACGATTGGCATTTACAGGCTCAGCAAATGATAAAACCACTCACGGACCAATATAAATAGCAATTTTGATTTGTAGAAATGGTTTAGCGCCGGCCGCATTGCGGATCAATGCTTGGGGTCATATTGACTATCATTTGGATAAGGTTTTATCGAAAGCAAAAAATTCATCAACTCGCCTAATGGAACAGAGGTTTGTTGAGGAAGTCCGGAGTCTTAGTCAGGCATTCTGCGCGACATAAGACTTTTGACTCCGGACTTTCGAATTAACCTAAAACGGGCTGTCTCTTTTTTCTTACAATCATCACAATTATAAAGATCAAAACCAAACCGCCGCCACCAAATATCTCAATCTTATTAATCTGAGAAAGTCCTTTCGCATTTGATATATACTGATCGTTGCGCTGCAGTTCAGGCGAAAGCGTGATCGAGGAAATAAAAGATTTATACTCGGCTTTTACCATATCCGCCCTATTGTCCGGGTAAACGAATTCGAATGTATAGGTTACATCCTGGGTGTACAGTAATACAAAATTACGGTAAGTAATAGAGCCGGCCCCATCACCGTTTTGCAGGGTAAAGGTTTTAGCCTTCAACCTTTTACCTATCACCGTATCGCGCACATTCAAGGCAGCACTGGCGCCCGATTGGGTTTTTATCCCCTGGATATAAGTTTTTAATACCTTGTTAAGGTCGCTTTCCTTTTTTAACGGAGTGTTATTTTTTGCATTCGCCTCGCGTATAGCTATCATATAGCCATAAGCACCGTTCGCGGAAAAAATCCGCTCGCCCATTGTATCTTTTACCTGGTAACCTGCCGGAAGCGTAATTGACACCAGGCTATCCAATTTTACCGGCTTGCTCCCCTGGCTATATCCTGCTATTGCTAATAATAACAGCGAAATACTTAAAATTATCTTTTTCATACTTAATTAAACTCCGTAAACTTCAAATAGTTTGAAATATCGGGCTCATCATAAGCACCAAATGATGTATTTATGACATAATATGTTATTTTACAGTAACTTATAAATACAACAAAGTTGAAATAAAATATAATTAACAGTGCATAATATTTGTTCGTCTTGCGGTTGGGCGGTTATAACTTATCCATCTCCGACTTCACAAATTCAGCCAGTTCTTTCACGTACGCCGCGCTGAAATCAAACTTAATGCCTGCTGTATTATAAATTTCTTTAATGGTTTTGGTATAACCAAGTTTTAAGGCATCCAGGTATTGCTGCAAACCTTTCTCAGGATTTTCCTTGTAGTTTTTCCAAACTGCAATGGCGCCCAATTGGGCCATGCCATATTCTATATAATAAAACGGCACTTCAAATATATGCAGTTGTTTTTGCCACAGGTTGGCTTCAGCTTCGGGGCGCCCGCTCCAGTCGGCAAAACCGGCGCCGAAAGGTTCGTATATTTCTATCCATGCTTTGGTACGGTCGGCATCGGTATGGTTGGGGTTAGTGTAGATCCAGTGCTGAAACTGGTCGACTACAGCTACCCATGGCAATGTTTTCAACACGTCAAAAAGCTGATCGCGTTTGGCGCGTTTCAAATCCTCTTCATTATCAAAATAAACATCCCAATTATCCATCGAGATCAACTCCATCGACATAGAAGCCAGTTCCGCTACTTCGCTGGGGCAATGTTTAAAATCGTTCAGCTCCAGATCAGCCGTTAAAAAGGTATGCACCGCATGGCCACCTTCGTGTACCATGGTGGTCAGGTCGCGGAAGGTATTGGCTGAGTTCATGAAAATAAACGGCGCACCGGTTTCTGATAATGGGTAGTTGTACCCACCCGGCGCTTTTCCCTTGCGGCTCTCTACATCAAAAAGGCCGTTATCCTTCATGATTTCCAGCCGTTCGCCCAGGTACCTGTTAATGTTGCTGAAACACTGGATAGATTTCTCGATCAGCTCCCCACCGCTGTTGAAAGGTTTTAAAGCTGGTTTACCCGAAATATCCACATCCATATCCCAGGGCTTTAGCGTACCCACGTCAAGCGCAGCTTTGCGCTTTTTAGCCTGTTCGCGCAGTATCGGTACGATCTCTTTTTCTATCGCTTCATGAAAAGCGTAACAATCCTGCGGGGTATAATCAAAACGGCCCAAAGCCTGGAACATGTAGTCCCTGAAGTTTTCAAACTCAGCATTTAAAGCCACTTTATGGCGAAGGGCACGCAAATGGTCAAACAACTCATCCAGTTGGTCTTTATCCTGCAGTCGGCGGGCGGTTATCTTTTCCCAAACCTCCTGCCTTTTGGTGCGGTCGGTGCCCTTTAAAAATACCGATGCCTGCTCCAAAGTAAATTCCTTATCGTCAATATGTACCGACATGGAACCGGTGATGCCCTGGTATTTTTGCTGTTCAACCTGTATTTCCGTTTGCAGCGGGATATTCTCTTCCCTGAACAATTCCAGCGCCTTTTTTACCCCCCGCAGGTAGATAAAATATTTTTGGTGATCCAGTTTATCAACCCATTTGCTGCCCACCAGTTTTTTGTTCAGTTCATTGCCGTATGGCGCTATTTTGGGTTCTATTTCTGTTGCGAAGTACTGGAATTTTTGAAGCAACGCCTCGTCGGTCGTATCGCAAGTCATCCGGATATAGCGCCAGGCAAAATCCTCCTCCAGCGCGGCCTCCAGTTCGCTGCGGTCATGCAGCCATTTTTCAAGTTCAGTAACCGAGTTTATCGGGCGTTCGGTTAATTCTTTATACAAAGGTTCCAGGTTTTCCCATTTAATCTCAAGGGTTGCCGGGATATATGTTCTTGTTTTTTTGTGGATCATGATCGAATAATTTGCAGATGTGCAAATGTGCGAATTTAGTCCGAAAGACCGAAACCTGCCTGCCGGCAGGCAGATTTCAGACTAAACCTTCTTATACACCGTCTCCGACATCAGCTTAATCCCCTCTTCATAACTCGCCGGCCTTATATTAAACGCCTTTTCAAATTTAGTTGAGTCGAAGATATAATCGTGGTTATATTGATAGTACATCTCAACCGTACCGGCCACCACCTTAACAAATAAGCCATAGCTCCAAAGCATAAATTTATTTATCGCAAAAACCTTGGGCTCAACTTTATAAATTTTAGCGGCCATATCAATAAATTGCTTGCCGGTTAAAGGTTTGGCGGTGGGCATATGCCAGATCTGGTTATCGCTCTCCGGATTTTGTCCCAGGAGGTACAGGCCTTTTCCCATATCCGGGATGTAACTAAAATTGTGCAGTTTATCCAATTTGCCCAGCCATTGCGCTTTTGCCCCTTTGGCATAATTATCCAGCACCATCATATCTACAAAACTGTTTTTATTTTCGGTGCCATAAAAATCAGCGGCACGGGCAATGCTTGCTTTAATGTTGCCGGCTTTTGCCTCGTCCATTAGCTGGGTGGCTATTTTGGCGCGTACTTCGCCTTTTGCGCTGCGGGGGTTATAAGGTGTATCTTCCGTCATGGGGCCGTCAACCAGGCCGTACATGTACACATTGTCAAAAAAAATCAGCCTTGCACCGGTTTCTTTGGCTGCATTGATGGCGTTTTGCATTACCACGGGCCATTGCGCGCGCCAAACATTTTTATCATAAACCAGGCCGGCTGTTAAATAAATTATGGTTGAACCCTTAGCAGCACTCAGCACTTCGGCATAATTCAGCAGGTCGGCTTTTTGCCAGGTAACGTTTTTGGCGGCATTGACAATTGGCTTGCGGCTTACCAGCCTGATGGTTTCATTATTGTTGATCAATTCGCGGGTAAGTGCGTTTGCTACTGCCCCGCCGGCTCCTAATATGGTATGCATTGTTTTATCGTTTTTGATTTAGTCAAAGGTATAGCGGGCGCTTCGCTTAGAACGTTAACAAAAGATAAGATTTTTTGATGTCGGACTTCGGATGTTCGATTTCGGAATTAGGAAGGTTTATATGGTTTGGCCTTGCCAGTTCATAGCCCAACAGAGAAATAAAATAATTCCGAAATCGAACATCCGAATTCCGAAATTATCAAGCTGCTCTCATGATCCGCCTTCTTATCCGCGAAAGCGAAACCGGGGTGATGCCTAAAAAATGCGCGATGTAATGTTGTGGCATGCGCTGGATGATCTCGCGGCCGGTATTTAGCAGGTCGAGATAGCGCTCTTCGGGCGTTTTGGTAATGAAAGATGACATGCGTTCCTCGTAGCATATCAGGTAATATTCAGCTGCCAATCGTCCAAAGCGTTCCATTTTATAAGCCAGCATAGGATGTGCTAGCATGGCCTGCATGTTTTTATAGCTGATGATAACCAGTTGGGTATCCTCGAGTGCCTGTATATAATTGAGGCTTGGTTCGCGTGTTAAAAAGCTGCGATACGAGCTAACCAATTCATTTTCGAAACTAAAATACCCGGTGATCTCTTCACCATCCTTAACATTAAAATATCGAACCGAACCGGTAGCAATAAAACCGATCTCGCTGCATACTACGCCTGGCTCGGCAAAAAAACCTTTTTTCCTTAGTTTTTTAAGATCAAGGTGCTGGCAAACGAGACTCCATTCTACCTCGTTAAATTCGATGAATTTACTTATGCCTTTTCTAAAAACAGCTAAAGCTTCCTGGCCTTCCATGATAACGAAATTAAAAAATTCCGTGTGTAATTAAAACCCTGTCTAGCAGAAAAAGGCTTGCAAAAACTACACTGGCGATGCCGTTGGTAGTCATGAAGGCGAAGTTAACTCTGCTCAGGTCATTCGGTTTTACCAACAGGTGCTGGTAAATCAACATGCAGCAGAAAAACACGATACCTACGTAGTAAAGCACACTTACGTGTGTATAAAATACCGGCATTACCACGAAGGCTGCCGAAAGAATATGCAAAAAGGTGGATAATCGTAAGGCGTTTACCTTTCCCAGATAGGCAGGGATGGAGTGCAACATTTCATTACGGTCGAAATCCTCATCCTGCAGGGCATATATGATATCAAAACCACTTACCCAACACAGCACCGCGAACGAAAAAAACAGCGGAGTTAAGGCAAATGAACCCGTTACCACCAGGTAAGCTCCTATAGGGGCCAGGGATAAACCCAAACCTAATACCAAATGGCAAAGCGCCGTAAACCTTTTGGTAGCGCTATAGCCCAATACTACCAGTAAAGCTACCGGCGACAAGTAAAAGCACAAGCGGTTAATAAACCAGGTAGTCGCTACAAATAACAGGCAATTGATGATAGTAAAAGTTAAAGCCGAAGTCGCGCTGATGCGTCCGGATGGAATATCTCTTTTTTGTGTGCGGGGATTTTTTGAATCGATATCCCTGTCGAGGTAGCGGTTAAAGGCCATGGCCGAGTTACGTGCGAAGATCATACACAACACCATCATCACCAGCTTAGGCCACTCAAAATGTGCATTGGTGGTGGTAACCGCCAAAAAAAAGCCGATAAAAGCAAACGGCATGGCGAAAATGGTGTGCGAGAAGGTAACTAACGAGAGGTATTTTTTCATGCTGGATTAATAACGAATATCGAATGTTGAATATCGAATGTCGAAGTTAGAAGAATAAAATAACACTTGGGCGTTGGACATTCAAAATTCGATATTCAACATTCAAAAAATCAATGCCATTTTGCTCTTAAATACTGATCCGGCCATTTTACCTCCTGCCCCAGTAAGTGTGCGGCACGGAGCGGAAAATAAGGGTCGCGTAACAATTCTCTTGCAAGGAATACCATATCTGCCTGTCCTTGCCGAATGATGGTATCAGCTTGAACCGCTTCGGTTATCAGGCCCACAGCCCCGGTTAATATGCCGCTTTCCTTTTTTACCTTTTCAGCAAATTCAACCTGGTAACCCGGTTTTAAGGGAATTTTTGCTGTAGCAACGTTTCCGCCGGATGAGCAATCGATCAAATCGACTCCTTTATCAATCAATACTTTACCCAAAGCAGCAGAATCATCGCCCGTCCAGCCGCCTTCGGTCCAGTCGGTTGACGAGATGCGGATAAATAATGGATTTTCGGCCGGCCAAACTTGCTGAATACTTTCAATAATTTCGAGCAAAAACCGTATGCGATTTCCGAACGAACCGCCATATTCGTCGGTACGATGATTGGTGATGGGCGATAAAAACTCATTGATGAGGTAACCATGTGCAGCGTGGATCTCGATCACATCAAAACCCGCCTGCAGGGTGCGTAACGCAGCAGCTTTAAAGTCGGCCTTAACTTTTTCAATACCAGTTTTGTCCAAAGCAATTGGGGCTTCCTCTTCTTCAATAAAAGGAATAGCGCTGGGTGCAACAGCCTTCCAGCCGTTTGGCTGATCAGATGAGATCTGTTTGCCCCCATCCCACGGCAGCATGTGGCTGGCCTTGCGACCCGCATGCGCCAGTTGTGTGCCTGCATAAGCGCCATGCGCATGAATAAAATCGGTGATCTGTTTTAGCTTGACGATATGCTCGTCTTTATAAATACCAAGGTCGCCGTAGCTGATCCGGCCTTCCGGCGAAACGGCAATCGCTTCGGTAAACACCAAAGCCGCACCGCCTACCGCACGGCTGCCCAAATGCACCAGGTGCCAGTCATTCGCAAAACCATCGGTGGAGGAGTATTCGCACATGGGCGAAACCACGATCCGGTTTTTAAATTCGATGTTTTTTATTTTTATAGGGGAAAATAGATGTGGCATGAGTTTTTTTTCTGCAAAGATGTGAAGTAACCCGTTAGCTTCTATACTTTGGCTTTATTTTTACCGGATGATGATGGGATTTGTTGTAAAGTTGGAATGTTGAAAGGTTGGAATGTTGTCCTGCACCCTTCCTCTTCCGGTCTTCCGGACTCCCCCTAATCTCTAGTCTCCAATCACTAATCTCCAATCTAGAACGTCACACTTACGCCGGTTGTAAACAAAAAATAAGTGCCGTTTTGCGGGGTATTGTTGACATAATTAACCTGGTGATACGGCTGAATTAAGTAAGGCGTAAAACTGATCTGCCAGGTTTTTATCACATAGGTCAACTGCAGCGAACCGCTCAGGGCCAGTATCGTATATTGCCTTACCTGTTGATTTTGCGTTGTTGTGGTTTGCCCCGGCGAAAGGATGTTTTTTAATACCGATGAATTGTTGATCGTACTGTCGGATGTTTTGTAAAAGGATTGCGTACCGCTGTAAAGCGTTAGCGTGGGTGTTATTTTTAATCCGTCTTTGTTGTTTTTACCACTTTTTGTAAGCTGAATTTCTTTGGATAATTCGGCGTCGTTGATCACATCATTAGCGCCTTGTTTACTGAAACGGTAACTGCCGTCAATAGTTAGTTTAACAATGTTATCGGGGCTATAATGCAGCTGCCCGTCAATAGTGGCATTAAATGATGAAAGGATTATCGGGCTGTTATCGGTAATAAAATACTTTGTGGCCGAAATAGCGCCGCCAAATTCCTTCTTTTTATCAAACGAAAAAACATAACCAGGCGTGATGCTTAAACCCTCTGCCGCGCTTTTAGCGCCGTTAATGTCAAAATAGCCTATCGCAGCAACAAAAAAGCCTTTGGTAGATATCAGGGTGAATGTTGGCAGCAAAACGGGCACACTTGAGGCATCCCTGCGGCCGGCATAGGTTAATTGGGACAAGTATTGCAAACCAGCATTTATAAAAAGACTTTTGGGGGCTTGTTTATTTACACTGGTATCTGCTTTCAATTGCTGGCCGTTTACTTTAAAAGACAAGAACAAGAGTACCGGGATAATAATTAGTTTAGGCTTGTACATGGTTTTTGATGGATAAGATCTAAAAATCAGAAAGGCCAATATGACCTTCCTGATTTTTTACAATTTTTAATAATTACATTTTTGAAGCAGCGGCGCTTGTTGATGACGTGCCCGATGCTTTTAAACTTGCATCCTTTTTACCTGCCCTTACGCTTGTTGCCGAAGATGCCGAACCTTTAGCGCTGGCATTTATTTTTCCTGAAGAAGCCATTGCTTTTGCATTGCCCTTGATAGATGAACTGCTGGTTACACTAACCTTTTGGTTGCTAATACTTTTTTTTGTCTTGCTTACTGCCAGGCTTGTTTTAGTCAGAGCTTTCTTGCTGTCTGTCTTTAACAAAGCCGAACCCTTTGCAGAAGTACTCGCTGTTGCTGAGGTTGTTCCGTTTACAAAATTACTGGTCTTTTTTGCGCTTACACTAACGTCTGATTTTCCGGTTGTTTTCAAATCACCCATAACGCGGGTTCCATTTTTAGCAACTGCTGCGCTCCCGGTTAAGGCGCCTGTACCTGCAGCCGAACCAGTTAAGCTTACATTGCCTTTGCCGGCAGTTGCGTTACCTTTAACATTAGCAGAGCTACTTGCTCCGGCGCTGTTTTTATCGCTGCTTGCTACAAGGTTTGCATCGGTATTCACTCCAACAGACGCAGCCTGGTTTTGTGTCCCCTGTACGGCTGCCTGTGTTTGATTGCTGACAGAGCCGCTGATATTAGCTGCCTGCCCTTGAGCAGCCTGAACAGCCGCCTGTGTTTGATTACTAACCTGGCCGGTAACATTTCCTGTAACGTTAACAGCCTTGTTCACTACATTTTGCGTAGTTACCGCATTAGTTACAGATGGTATAACCGCATGCGTTACAATTTTAGTAGCGGTTTGACCGCCAATATTAAGCTGTGCGGTGCTTGTTTTTGCTGCAAATATGGCAACAGCAAAAGCCAAAGTTTTAAATAAGTTTTTCATGATGTAGGGTAAATTAAATTAAACCATTTGTTGCATTGATCCCAATTCAGGGTTGATGCTTTACAACAACTTTTGCAAAGCATGTGCCAGCAGCATCAATTATTGGCTTAGGGGCAATAGGAAGGTTACGACAACGCCAAAAAGTGAACAAATTTCTGTACATTTTTGGGTTCAACCGGATACCAGATGGTACATCGGGGGGGGGTATTTATTAATACTGAAAAAAGTACGCCTGGTCTTTGATCCCGGCCACCGCCGGAATATGGTTCTTTTCAAAAAGATCAAAACCCGGCTTCATGCTTTTCCAGAACGGCAAATAAGAACTTGCCGCATACTTCTTGAAATGATCCCGGTCCATCCTGAACGGAAATATATCAAACCGGATCTGCTGCTGCCCCGATTCAAAAGCTTTATAAACCAAAGTATATATCTCTTCGATGCCAGGGTCCGTCATGGCATAACATCCAATAGAAGCGCAGTTGCCGTGCACCATGATCTGGTCGCCGGTATAGCCCCGTAGTTGTTCCAGCTTGTTTGGATAGCCGATGTTGATGGCCAAATGATAAGTGCTTGCCGGGTTCAGTTGCCGGGGGGTAACGGTATAAAATCCTTCTGGACTCTTGCCATCTCCCGAACTGGTTTTAGTACCGAGGCCGCCCGAAAAATAGCAAATGTTATAACTTTTAAAAAACTGGTATTGCCTGCCCGATTTAACCCAGATCTCCAGATCGCCTTCTTCTTTAAACATCCGGACATAAATGGGGGCATTCGCTTTAAAGCCTTTGTCGGCAAGTTCGCTGTTTAGCTTTGGCCATAATTTAAGCCTTACATCTTTCGCCAGTTTGCTATCAGGCAAATTATTTTTGGAGTTGAACAGGAATACCGCTACCAGCAACCCGAAGATAAGTTTAGACATTTGACAAATAATTTTAGGTTAGCATTATTCGTCTAAACTTATTTAATGCAACTTTATTGCAGCAAGAAGAAAATTAGTTATACTTCCGAAATTTTCAGATTCCCAGCACCTGCTTCAACTTCACGTACCCGGTTTTACTAACCGGTATTTTTGCCCCGGATTTAAGAATGGCCAGGTGCGCATCTTTTTCGTAAGGATCGATACGGGTGATCTGCTGGATGGCGATCATATACGAACGGTGCACCCGTACAAAATATCTGGGATCGAGTGTTTGCTCAAAAAAGTTCATGGTTTTGTTTTTCAGGAACGAACCTTCGGCTGTATAAACGCTCACATAATCATCATCAGCCGCAAGGTATTGTACATCCTGCACCGGGATGATCTTTACCTTCGTGCCTGTTTTTACAACGATGCGTTCATGCTGTGCCGGCGAGTTGGCCGCTTCCAGTATTTCTTCAGTCTTCTTCGGCGAAGGGGCATTGGGTGCCTGGGCCAGGTATTTTTCAATCGCTTTGTGAAAGCGGTCTTTATTAAAGGGTTTTAAAAGATAATCAACCGCATGGGCTTCAAATGCCTTTATGGCATACTCATCAAATGCAGTGGTAAAAATTACGGCCGGCTGTTGTTCAACCAGTTCAAGCATTTCAAAGCCGTTAATTTTGGGCATTTGCACGTCAAGGAAGATCAGGTCGGGTTGATACTGTTGAATGGCTTTTAGCCCTTCAAAGCCATCACTGCATTCCTGCATCACTTCTATCTGGCTAAAATCCTGCAAATACTCCCTTACCACCATACGGGCCAAAGGCTCATCGTCAATAATTAATGCGCGTTTCATATGTTACAGCTGCGGTACTTTAATAATAGTTGTAAATATATTATCATTTGCGTGAGTTTCTATCAAATCATTTCGCGCAAACAATAAATATAACCTCCGTTGAACGCCGCGCAGGCCAAAACCGGTGTCCTGTTTAGGCCGCGAGGTTTGCGGATCGTACGGATTTTGTACCATCAGGATCAAAAAGTTTCCCTCCATTTCGGCCCGAATGCTTACCACTACATCGCCGGTGGTATCATATAAACCAAACTTTATGGCATTTTCAACTATTGGCTGCAACAGTAACGATGGCAGTAGTGCCGTTCCGCTTTGCCCATCGCAACTGATCTCTGTTTGCAAACGGTGCCCGAAACGTACTTTTTCAATGTCAAGGTAAAGATTAAGGTGCGTTAATTCGTCGGCCAGCGGCACTTGCAGCTGGTCATCTTTTTTTAACGTACCCCTTAAAAAATCCGAAAGCTGGTGGATCATCCGCCGTGCTTCATCCGGTTTAAAACCGATGAGCGCGTTAATAGAATTAAGGCTGTTAAATAAAAAGTGAGGCTGTAATTGTTGTCGTAAATTATACAATTCGGCATCGCGGGCCAGTTTTTCAGCTTCCGATTTGCGTTTCTCGTTCTCTTTTTGGTCTATTTGCGAATAATAAATGATACTGATCATCGCCATCCACCCTATCGCCAAAAAGTCAATAAATCCCCGTAAATAAACCGACTGGATCAAAAATTGCAAAAACGCATCGCCGGTGGTTAACAGCGGCAATATCCAACGACAGCCGATACTACAAATGGTGGCCAATGCGGCGCACCAAATTAAAATATTGATATAACTCCCCTTGCCCGGCTGGTAGTAACGAAGGTTATTATTGATGAGCCAGCAGGCAGCGGCCAGCAATATGGTATTAACCAGGCCATCGGTAAAGGCAATAAACCATATAAACCCAAAACTGTGAATATAGTACGTTTGTATGCAGGCCCAACCCAGCCCGCATAGTATGAACGCTCCGTATAGTCGTGAATTGGTGTATGTTGTTGCCATTTATTAGTTAGAATGGTTGATTAAGTTGGATTAAGTTGATTGGGTTGAGTTGAGTTAACTTAATCAACCACTCTTTCAATTAACTCAATCAACTTCCTCAAATCAGAAACTCCGTATATCAACGCCGGCGAAAATTGAAACGCCTTTAAGTACTAAAACCTTTTCGTTGTTGGGCGATGCAGTAGTCTTCATCCTTTTATCATCCACCGACGCAAAAACTGCAGCCAGGTCGGATACAACTTGCCAGTGTGAGGGTACTATAATTTTTGTACCGCCAAATATCTGGGTGATGTCGATGATCACTCGTCCATTGATATCGGCCTGGGTAAAATCAAGTTCCGCACCACCAAAAATATTCACGATCTCACCGCCTTTAAAGTCTTTTGAGAGGATGGTCTTTTTCACACCGCCAAAAACAGACACAGCATCCAGATAATCATCACCGCCAGGTGGGTAACCTGATGGGCCATTTGGTGGAACTTCTGTATAGGTAGTATCTGATAATGGTTCGGTGGTACCGTCGCCGGCTACCGGGTTATAATTTTGCCATTTATATTTATAGCTTTTTTCCCAGTGTGCTTTATCATAAGTGCCTCGCCTGCGCAGGATCATCCATAAGCCGAATCCTATAATCACTAAGGGCCAAAATATCCGGTCGGAATTATGAATATTTTCGGTAAACAAAAAAATAATACCGAGACCCATTAATACGACGAACGAACGTTTTTGAAAATTACTCCTCGCCCCTATAAAAACTCCCCAGCCAATTAACCAAAGTGGCCACAGTTTTACCCAGTCAGGAATGATATATTGTTGAAGCAGTAGAATGCCCCCAACCATTAGTAAAATAACCCCCACCAGGGCTTTGCCATTGCGGGGATTGTTTGGGTTATTTATATTGTTGTCCATTATTATCCTATATTAAATCTGATACCAAAACTAAGGTAACATTATATGTATCCCAAACAAAAACTGGCGGCATATTTAAACATGTCGGTAAGCGGCTGTAAAGTGTCGGTGAAAAAGTTGGTGGGCCAAAATATTTACTTCGATAACGGTTTTATAGATTTAATTTGCGGCACCTAAAGTCACCTGCACACTCCAATCTCCACCGCTGGCAAGGTGATAGGTCTTGGCAAAATCGCCCATATTTAAAGCGAAAGATACTTGCAACAGGCTGTTTATATAAGCCAGGGGCTTACCTTCGGCTACGGCGCCAAACGTATTGGTGTAGGGCATGTCGCCCTTGTATACCTGCTGGTTTCTATAAAAAACAACCACGTGCACGATGTCGCCATATTTGGGCTTTAACTGATCGAAAAGGGTATCGGGGATGTTGGTCCAGATATTGCCGTACTGTACGTCAAGCACCGGGATATTGCCCTTTATGGTCTTTCCGTCAAGCACAGCTTCCTGGAAAGGGATGCTGACCACTTTTGGCGGAAGCACGGGGCCAACCTGTTCAAAAGTTATCACTCCCGAAGCTAACCGGGCGGCGGTGTAACTGTACACATCGCGGCCATGAAAAGTATTCGATTTTTGCGAATCTTTGCGCCTGTTTACCGATTCATCAATTTCACGCAATTCGGCTATCCCTAATGAGCGTGCAATAAGGGTTAAGGTGCCGTTATCAGGCGTAACGATAAAATGCCCCGATTTTGTTTTCAAAACCACCGACTTGCGGGATGTGCCAACACCAGGGTCAACAACCGAAACAAATACAGTACCTGCGGGCCAGTAACGCACCGTTTGCTCCAGGCGGTACGCCGCCTCCCAATCGTTAAAGGCGGGAATCTCGTGGGTTAGGTCGAATAATTTCAGATCGGCAGATACCTCCATGGCAACGCCCTTCATTTCGGAAACTGCGCCGTCTTTGAGGCCAAAATCGGTTTGATAAACCACCATTTTATTTTGGCCGAATGACAGGCTAGCGGCTAAAACCAATAAAGCCAGGCAGGGAATTGAACGTAATGTTTTCATCATACTATTTAAAAGCTGCAAAATAAGGCATTTAATATATATTTTTAGAGCGTCACAATTTATTAATAATGGAACAGGAATTCACTACTTCAACCGGGTTTAAAATCTACTACGGCGCGGCGGCAGTCGCAGCGACAATTGCTTCAGGATATCTTTTAACCAGTGAGGGGGCGGGCGCCGAAGGAGCGAAAGTCTTTTTCGGTATCATTCTATTATTGATCGCGGCCGCAATCGGCATAAATCTTTATAAAAGGAAGGTTATTTTTTTCGATGACCGGATAATCTATACCAGCGTTTGGGGAACAAAAGAAATGTCAAACAGCGATATTAAGGGATTCAGGGTTGGTGAAAAAGCCATATTTATTGAACCGCTCCAAGCAGGCTACTCACGGCTCAAGATAAGGGACTATTTGAGTATTGGCAGGAAAAATGAATTGGTTGAATTCCTAAGCAGCCACTATACGGATTTGAATAAATTAGAATTTGAGGAAGAAAAGGAAGAAATTCTACAGGATACTGATCTTGGGCAAACTGAGGAGGATAGGGAAACGGCCTTTAAAAATATCCGCAGATATGTCATGATCTTTAACTTCATTGGCCTGGGATTATTTTTCTTTGCCATATATTTTCACGAGAACAATTATTGGTTACGTATAATAGCTATTATTTTCCCTTTAACAGGCCTGGCCTTAATGAGGATAAGTAAGGGCCTGATAAGGTTATACGCCAAAAAAAGCAGTGCGTATCCTACAATTTTTATCGGTATGCTGCTTTCATCGGTTGTGGCGTCGGTATTGTCATTCATTGATACTAAAATTATAAGTTTCGATAATTTATGGGTTCCGGCGATAATCGTCTTTATGGTTATTTTCTCGGCACTGTATTATCTGGTTGTAAAATTGGCCAAAGCCCCTTTTTTAAACCAGGTAGCTTTTATAGTTATTATTTCTGCTGCCTATGGATTTGGCGGCACGTTGTTAGCTAATTCCATTTTCGACCCATCACAGCCGCAGGTTTTTCCAGCAAAGATCACCGATCACCATGTTACCCGGGGCAGCAAATCAACTACCTATCACATTATTATAGGCGGATGGGGCAATCATGCCGAAGGGGAAAATATTTCTGTTTCATCATCATTTTATGATAGGGCCGAAGTCGGCTCAATAGTACATGTTAACTTAAAAAAGGGCTTGTTTAACGTCCCATGGTATTTTATATCACAGTAAATTTTCAGTTGTAAAAAAAGCCAGGCAAGTTTCCCAGCCCGACTTTCAACCAATTAAACTAAACTAAAACTTAAACCTGCTTGTAATCTGTATATGTATTTTCTTTGTTTACGCGATGATTATGTTTGGTAACCAACCAGGCGCCTGCGCCGATGATGGCCAGTGGCCAAACAAAACGATCGGCGTTGTCGATATTTTCTGTTAATAAAAATGCGGAGCCCAGTATGATCAGGTAGATCCATATCGGTTTCCTGAAGTTGTATTTACCGCCCATATATAAGCCGTATGCGATCATCAGCATTGGCCAGCTTAACAACCAGCCGGGGATAAAGAACATGTTGAGTTGATCGATCAATAATATGCCGCCAACAATTAATATAATGATGCCGGCCATTGTTTTGCCATTGGTATGTGTGTTTGGGTTGATGCTGTTAGTTTCCATTGTTTTGTAATTTAAATCTTACCCAAAAATATAGTGGATATATACTTTCAGCAATGGAATATTGGTGAGGTGATTATGGTTGTCGGTATGGAGCGAGAAATTGTCGGTGAAAACGCTTAACGAAAGAACCAGGGTTGTCATGCTGAGGCTCTCGAAGCATGCGGGCAAAGGCCTCTACGCACATGCTTCGACGGGCTCAGCATGACACCTCTCAAGTTACACCGCCGGTTCCTGCTGGCTTAAACAATGGAAACTGCCCAATCCCCAGATAATATCGGTTGAGTCGATCCCCACAACTTTCCTTTCCGGGAAACATTGCTGCAAAATATCCAGCGTCTTATCATCGTTTTTTGAACGGTAAGTAGGTACAATAACCGCAGAATTAGCGATGTAGAAGTTGGCATACGAAGCCGGCAAACGCTGGTCCTGGTACGTCACAGCATCGGGCATGGGGAGTTCAACAATATTTAATTGCTTGCCGTTAAGCAGGCGCATGGTTTTAAGCGTTTGCAGGTTTTCCTGCAGGAGATGGTAGTTTTCATCGTTCTTATCTCCTTCCACTACGGTCACCACGGTATCCTCGTTTACAAAACGGGTAATATCATCAATATGGCCATCGGTATCATCGCCGACAATTCCATCGCCCAGCCATAAAACCTGTTCAACGCCGTAATAATTTTGCAGGTAGCCTTCTATTTGCTGCTGATTTAAATGAGGATTACGGTTTTTATTCAGCAAACAGGCCGTGGTGGTTAGCACCGTGCCTTTCCCGTTAAAATCGACCGAGCCGCCTTCCATTACAATGCCGGGATGATAAACCGGCAGGCCAAAGTGCTCAGCTATTTTAGTGGGGATCACATCATCCAGGTCATATGGTGGATATTTATCGCCCCAGGCATTATAGCCCCAGTCGATAATTGCTTTTTGTTTTGTTGATGGATTGATCAAAAACGCCGGGCCATGATCGCGGCACCAGGCATCGTTTGTCGGGAAATTGAAAAACTCAACCCTTGCCAAATCTACGCCAGCTGCTATCAGCTGCTGTTTGGCAAAGGCCATCATTTGGTCGCTGCCAATATTTATCCGAACCAATTCGCCTTCGGTTAGTACTTTGATGAATTCGCAGTATTTTGGGTAGATCATCCCGATCTTCCCGGGCCATGATTCTTCCTTGTGCGGCCAGCTAAGCCAGGTGGCGGTGTGGGGATGCCATTCGGCAGGGAAATGGAAGTCTTTTAAGTCGGGAAAACTCATTTTTAGTTCATGGTTAATGGTTCATAGTTCATGGTAGGAGCGTTATGTTGTGAAAACGACGCCTAAGCAATCTCAAACTATTCATAGCTGGCGTATCTCCGGGAATGTCCTATGTAGAGATTGCTTCGTGCTTCGCAATGACGCGCGGCGGGTGGTTTATTCGTCAATAAATCTCTTAGTTATCGGTTGATACGAATCAATCCTCCTGTCCCGCATAAATGGCCAGTGACTTCGGTAATAATCTGATTTATCCAGGTCAAGTTCTTGCACCACCACTTCTTCTTCGGTATGCGATGCCTGGTAAATTATCGTGCCGAATGGGTTGGAGAAAAATGATCCACCCCAAAATTTCAATCCTGCTTCTTCGCCGGCACGGTTAACGCTTACCACGTGCACGCCGTTTGCCACCGCGTGCGAGCGCTGGATGGTTTGCCAGGCGTTATATTGTTCAACATTGGTTGCCTCGTCCTGGGTTGTGGCCCAGCCAATGGCGGTTGGATAGAATAATATTTCGGCGCCCATCAGCGCGGTAATCCGGGCAGCTTCGGGGTACCATTGGTCCCAGCAAATCAGTACACCTATAGTGGCATATTTGGTTTTAAAAACCTTGTAGCCCAGGTCGCCGGGGGTGAAGTAAAATTTCTCGTAAAAGCCGGGATCATCCGGGATATGCATTTTGCGGTATTTGCCTAAGTAAGCGCCGTCAACATCTAAAACCGCCGTGGTATTATGGTAAAGGCCTTGGGCGCGTTTTTCAAAAAGGGAGGCGATGATCACCACATTCAATTCCTTTGCTACTGCCGATAAAGCATCAGTTGAAGGCCCGGGAATTGCTTCGGCAAGCTTAAAATTGTCGTAATCCTCCACATCACAAAAGTAAAGCGAGGTAAAAAGCTCCTGCAGGCAAACTATTTGCGCGCCTTGCTTCGCAGCTTCCCTCACTTTAGCGATCGCTTTATCTAAGTTCTGCTGTTTATCGGCCGTACAGGTCATTTGTACCAGCCCCACTTTTACTTTGGCCATCCCGTTGAAATTTGGGGCAAAAATAGATATTTTAAGTGATTAGAGGTTAGAGATTTGAGATTAGTTGTGTGATGGAATTGTTAAATTTTGCATGCTGCCTTAAGATAATCAAAGAAGTATCTTAATACAACTTAATCAACCTAATCTAACTCAATCTAACCTAATCAACCAATCAACTACAAACTAACCCATTCACCTTATCCAGCAGTTCTTCCAGGCCAAAAGGCTTTGCTATAGTAGCATCACAGCCACAGGCAAGTATATCATCGTTATTTAAATAGGCCGAACAAATAATTACCGGGATATCGCAAAACCGGCTATCCGTTTTTATTTGCCGGCAAATATCATCGCCATTGGGGCCATTGAGTTTATAGTCGAGGATGATCAAATCGGGGCGATAGTTAATTAACGTTGCGATGAAGTTTTTGCTATCGGAAATTATTTTCACCTCGAATTGCTCGTACAACAAAATCTCTTTAACAATATCAAGTATATCCTGGTTATCGTCAAGCATTAATATCCGCTTTAGCATAGTAAATTGTTTAATTGGGGTGAGTAGAGGTTTGTACTTATAGTGCGGATATTTTCAGTTAATAAATAGTTTGCCGGTTAATGCTCTGACTATTTAAAACGACCAAGGTTTAGTTTTATTTGAACTATTTAGTTAAAAAGAGATTAGAAACTGGGGTTAGAGACTAGAGGCTAGAGATCAGAGATTAGAAAGAATAGCGTTTATGCTGTTAACTAGTCTCAAATAATAGAGATTAGAGATTAGAAAGAATAGCGTTTATGCTGTTAACTAGTCTCAAATAATAGAGATTAGAGACTGGAGATTAGAGACTAGAAAGAATGTCGGAGTATGTTAACTAATCTCTAACTAACAAACCTCTAATCTCTGTTCCTGACTTTCTCCTAAAAATCATGGTACAGCTGCCTGAAGGTGCTGCGCAGGCCGAACGTGAGCCATACGGTTTTGTTATCAGCGAGGGCAGTCTTTTCGGCCCTGAACACGCCGCCAACCTCAAACCGCAAGTTATATTTTGGATTAATGAGTACCGATATCGTGCCTTCGGCATAGTAAAGATCAGTAGCTATGCCCTGCCCTACGCTGGTTGGCGCGCTGGATGCCACATACGGCTGATTAACATCGTTGCCGGCATTGGTGCCCGTTGGGCTGGTGCCGTATTTGGCATAGTTTATTTGCCCCATAAAGTCGAACGGACCGGTGGTGTAGTTTAAAATACCGATAAACTCCCTGAAGTTTGCGCCAAGCGGATCGCCCAGGGGCTCTTCAAAATTGGTGTAGCTGGTAATGGGCTGTGCGCTTTGGTAAGTGTATGGCTTTACGGTATTAAACTCAAACAGGTAATTAAAGCTGTTCACTTTAAACAGATCCGCGCCCCGTATACCTATCTGCACGCCGTTGGTATTGCTGTTATTGCCGCCCGAGAAAAAGCCGCTCCCGCTCACCCTGTCCAACAGTACCTGGGCATAAAGCGCAGTTTTATCAAATATTTTATACTTACCGGTAAAGCCCATCAAGGCGTTATCCGGCTGCGACGGCGTTGAATTAAACGAATTTGAATACACTATCGGGTTCACAAAGTTAGGGTCGAAACTGTGCAGCTGTCCGCTGTCATTTGCTTCCGAGGTGATAATGGCGTCGTAGTAGCCGAATGAAAGGCGTTTACTTACGTTCCAGTCCAGGTAGTGGAAAGCACCCCATTTGCGGCGATTGTTGCCGAACGGGGTGTCGAACCTGGGTGCACCCTGGTCCTCCATATAAGCCCACTCAATCATGTATTGTACCTTGCCCAGGTTTGCTGTTAAACGCAGCAAGGGATAATTTGGCGCAAAATCCGATAGCAACAACGACCGGTAGCCATCACCAATAAACGTTTTATCCTGGCCAAGGGTAATATTCAATTGCTTTATGGGCGTGTATGATACAATAGCCGAAACGTAGGACCAGTCGGCCGAGGCCTTACCCGGGTTACGGTTATAAGCCTGCCCCGGTATTAAATTTATACTATTAATAATGTTTGAATAATAGGCCGGAAACTTGCCCTGGTTTTCGTAACCGCTGGAATAAAAGAAAAAATTATTGCCAATCGTTCCGCCTAACTGATAGCCGCGGGTATTCAGGTCGGTAGTAATATGGTTGTTTACGTCGCGGCCAATTTGCAGGTCGGGCAGATAATCAGCGTAAAAAGTGTATTCTTTGGTTTTAACGTCGAACAAATGCTCATTAAAAATTTTGCGGATCACCCAGCTTTTGCGGGTGCTGTCGTACAGGCGGTTCATGATCTCGTTATACTTCGGGGCGATAATGCTGTCAACCAAAAACGGCTTTAGCGAGGTATGGAACGAATTATCGAGGGAGTAAATGCTGGCATTAAATTTTTGATCCAGCTGGTACGAGTACGGCACATAAACCGCCTGCGCTTTACCAAACTGCACCGCAAACGCCATAATTGCGGCAATTAACGTGATTTTTTTTACAGGTAAACGGTAGATATTCTGCATCGCAACAAAATAAGTATTATTTATCATCAAATAAAAATTTCGTTGATTAATTCATTTTGGATTAACCGGATCAGGGGTTTAATGTTTTAGGGGATTGCTAATCGACATAGGATTTATCCCTATGGCGAAGCGACGTGGCTGTGGGTATTGATTGCTGTCCGTCCGTTTTTAGGCTGCGACAGGATTGGACAGGAGGTGGACTACGGAAGAACGAACTGTTCATTATGAACGAGACTTGAGTTTGTATTGGCTAGTTGTAACGGTGGTACCATGTATTGGGCTACTTGTTGGGCTACTTGACCCGAGTAGAAGTATTGAGTTAGAAGACGAGTATAAGCTTATAGACTTATATATACCTATTATAAGTAAAATCACTTATAATGTTAGGATATAAGCAATATAACTTATAACTTAGTACTAAAGAAGCAACGCAGGAATGAAAGTACAAGCCGTAATAACAGGAGATATTAAGAACTTTACCAAACTATCAAGTAATAGAAGAGGTAAATTAGTTATAGAAACGGAGTTGCTCATGAGGGCTATGGTTAGGGCTGCAAAGGATGCACAAATGTTTCGTGGCGACAGTTACCAGTTATTGGTAGACGATATCACCCAGGTATTAAAAAAGAGCATACAATTGATATGCTGGTTCAAACTTAACTCGGATCGCTTTAGCTTAGCAGGTAGAGATGTCAAACTGGAAAAACCTGTCTTCCTGGGAACCAGGCTATCCATAGGCATAGGCGAAATAGATTATGAAGGAAAGAATGTACTGGACTCAGACGGAGAGGCCTTTCATCTCTCGGGCCGGAACTTTGATCTGCTAAATAAAGACGAAATAATCCGGCTAACTACTGCTGATAAAAAAAGCAATGAAATTTTTGAAATGTTATTTATGTTTATGAATTCGATCATCAGGAGTTGGACACCAAACCAGGCAGAAACAATATTTCACTTACTGGACAAGGAGGACAATACCCAGGAGCAGGTTGCAAAGAAATTAGAAATGACGCAACCAGCTATTGCACTGAGTTTACGGGCAGCAAGATGGAAAGAGGTAGAAAGGGGAATTAATTACATAACTAACCAACTGGAAAAGCAATATTTGTTATAATGGGACTAATTCTACTATTAAGATTACTATTAGCGCATTTGTTAGGCGACTTTTTGTTGCAACCAACAAAGTGGGTCAAGGCGAAAAGCAGCAAAAAAGAAAAAGCCCCTCAAATGTATTACCATGTACTGGTAGTAACATTATTGACCTACCTGTTTTTATGGGACTGGAACCACTGGTACCTACCGCTAATTATTATGGTAAGCCACTTAATGATCGACATCTGGAAAAGCCATCGGGCGCAAACGTTTATTTACTTTGTTGCCGATCAATTGCTGCACGTATTGGTCACCGTCATTGTTTGGGCCGTAATCAGTTTTGATACTTGCACAGCATTTGCCTGGATAACCAAATATTTAAACTCAACTCATTTTTGGACATTAGTAGTAGCCTATTACCTTGTAACAGGGCCATTGGGGGTTGCTATAGGCAGTGCAACTTCGAACTGGCAAAAGAAAGCAGGTATGGATGCGACTGGCTTAGACAAGGCCGGTATGTGGATTGGCCGGTGCGAACGCATTTTGGTACTTACCTTCATCCTCACAAATCAGTATACTGCGTTAGGTTTTTTAATGACGGCAAAATCCATTTTGCGCTTCAGCGATGCGGAAGACCGAACTCAAATAAAGACCGAATACATACTTGTGGGGACGTTAATAAGTTTTGCATCAGCCGCTATCATAGGTACTATAGCTATTTACCTGTTACACAAATATTGATATAGTCTCAGAATACCCAGTAATTGCTTTACAGGTTCGCAATAAATGCCATCCAGTTACACGAACGATAATATGGAATGGATGCTAACTGCCGGTGTTATTTTACCCGATCAAATCGTTAACAAAATAGGCCGAAAGATAGAAGCAAATTATCTGTACTGTCCGTCCGATTTGGGGTGCGACGGTTTTGAGACATGCGGACAGGTTGGATGTGATTTAAAACTAATGCTTTAGCTTAAAAACATCCTCCATTTCAGGCGCAAGTAACCCTGCGTGACGACGATCTCGGGCACTCGTTCTAATCAAGCGCGGGTATGGCGCACTAGCCTAAGCACAAAGGCGACTCGTGATTAAGTTTGTTTAATCATCATCCTCACCCATATTCTTACCCACCAGTTTAATCACTATAATATTGGCCTTATCCGCCTCGGGTGCAAGGTTTTTGGTTTTGATGATATAGATCGCATCATTCTCATCCGCCCAAATTTCATATTCCAGTTCGTTGGGTATTTCGCCGGTGAGCACGGTGCCGGGCGGTATTTCAAAGTGCCGCATAATTTTTAGGATGATGCGCTCGGTCGCCATCATATTGTCAAATGTTTTATCCTTTTTAGCTTTATAGGCTTGCACGTCGCGGTAATAGCTGATGATGGCGTCTATGTCGCTTAACCTGGTTTGGCCGCAATAACACGGGGCGTTATTCAACAGGTTTTGTAAGCGTTCTTCGCGCTTTGAAAGCAGTAAGGTGAGTTTGTAGTAATGGTTACCATACATGGTAAATTCGCCTGTCATGTTTTATTGTTTTAGGGTTTACAAAAAATATTTACTTCCACTCCTTCAACTTTGCATCAATCCAAATATCCGCGATGTCGCCACCATGGGCAACGTTATCGGGCGTAAGGTAGCTTTGCATGGTTTTATCAACGCCAAAGGTGGTGGTCGGCATCCGTAGGTTTAGTTCCCTTGCTTTATCGCACCATTTGGCATAGCCGTTTACATCCGGAAAAAGGAACACGGTACGGTTTTTTAATACCTGGCATTTATCAATCCCCAATCCTTCCAGGCTGCCGGCTGCAAGCCAAACAAACTGCTTCGCGTAAATGCTGGCTATCACCGCAGTTTTTTCGCTTTCAACTATGGCTACAGGTTTGTTGGGATAATGGGGTAATAGGTGTTCGCCAAAGAAGCATTGACGGAGATGGAAGTCCTGAGTCTGAAGTCCGGAGTCTAAAGTCGCATCTGACTTAGGACTCAAGACTTTCGACTTAAGACTTAACGCCTTGTGCACCCACGTAATGTGGTTAAACGGTTCTTTTACGCGCTTGCAATCATCCGGATTATACAGCATGATCTTACCGGTGCGCACTTTTCCTTTTATATCCACCTGCCAAAAGATGGTTGCGCCGGGCCAGTGTTTGGATGTACCGATGTTGTACATATCGGTAAGCAGGTAAGCATCATCCTGCCCAAACATTTTGTCTAAAAAGACGACGAAGTTATTGCCTTCATAATATTTTTGGGTGTCGGGCACATAATGGGCGGGTATGGTATCAAAGGTTATCTTTTCGGTTTGCCGCTGGATATGTACCGGCTTTCCGCCTTTGTAGGCTTCGGGGTAAGCTTTAAAATATTCGTGCGGGGTGTAATGATAGCCGCAGCGTTCCTGCCTGTCGCAGCGGCCCACATGGTCGGCAAGGGGTTCGCCGTTGGTGTTATCAATATAAAGTTTAAAGGTCTTTTGGCGGTGTTCGCATTTGGGGCAGGTGTGGCGGCTTTTAATGCCCGTATATTTTTCGAGGGAGTATCTGTAGGAGGTCATTGGTTTATTGGTTTATTGGCAGGATGGCGGGGGTGTCCGTCCGTCGGAAGGTGGCCGGACGTATGACGGACGGACAGTTAAATAGTATTGGCTACGGTCTTTTCAGCCATTCTTTTCAGCTGCCTTCAAAAGACGGTCGACCTTCTGATGCGGAACGCCTAATTTTCTGCCTATCTCCCGGAGGCTTAATCCTTGTTGTTTTAGCGCTGCGGCTTCAATTCCAAGGTTATCATTATCGCCATCTTTCGGTCTGCGCAAATGATTCCATTCCTTGTCGAACCCGACATGTTCGTATTGCAAGAAATTATAGGGTTTAGTGATCTGGCAAAGGCAAACATTATCAGCGCCATAAACCTGTTCGGTATTGCGTTGCTTTATCTGCTTCAAATACCGCAGGTTTTTATCTGCCTGGCTTTCGCCGACTGTAAAAGCACTATCGCAAAAATTCATCAGCATTTTACTGCCATGCAAATCGTTTCTGCCAATAGGCTGCCCAACATCGCGTTTAGGGGTGTGCGCCAATGCCAGTATGCTTAAGCCATAGCTATTTTTTAAT
>Ga0206909_1055_pt1 | contig 23632 bp, 23 predicted proteins | sample Alteio_BWOrgHeat_76_FD_152943 | JGI IMG/M metagenome (GOLD analysis project Ga0206909, IMG submission 152943) | Enriched cells from forest soil in Barre Woods Harvard Forest LTER site, Petersham, Massachusetts, United States -... | ecosystem: Environmental > Terrestrial > Soil > Temperate forest >...
CAGGATGGGCTCAGCCAAAAGCTTGAAGAGTAGTGTCTCACGCTCTCCACTACCGCGCCGTCACTGCAGGCAGGCACGGACGCAGCAGACCGCTTTCGTGTTGCCCGGTAGCCACCGCATGGCGGAAAATATGATTAGGACGAATTGGCTTGGCCGCCATGCCCCGTCCACCATCGGAGTGACCGGAAGTATGTTCCCGACCAGAACCAAAGTGAACGCGGCCCTGCTGCTATCGGCGGGCCTTTGCATGGCCGGCGCCGGCGTGACCGGTCTGACTCATGGGGCTCTGGCGTCGGGCCAGCGCCAGCGCCGACCGGAGCAGCAGCTCGGCAGCGAGCCACCGAAGGCTGCGCCGGATCAACTTCAAGCGCCAGGAGCATCAGCGCCCGAAGGGGCGGTGAGGGCTCCTTGGCAAGAGCGTGTCAAAGCCATCTTGCAAGAAGCCAGAACAGCCACTGAGGCCATCGAAGACCCGCAGCGGAAAGCCTGGATGCTCCAGCTCATCGCCGAGGAGCAAACAAACGCCAGCGACCAGGCGTCCGCCAAAGACACTTTTCAGGTGGCGACCGAGGCGGCAAAGAAAATTCCGTCCGATCGCGGCAACGCGCTTATGTCTCTTGCCAGCGTACAGGCAGCCACAGGAGATGTCGAAGGCGCGCGCCATACTGCCGAGACGGCAATTAAGGCTGGAAAGGACCGGAATCAAGCACTCGCGGAACTTGCGGAAGGGGAGGCACGCTCCCTCTTTACAGTGGCTACCGCCCAAGTTAAGAGAGGGCAATTGACGGAGGCGGCGCGGACTGTCGATGCCATCGGCAGCGACTACGTCCGAGTTCAGGCGCTAGTGATGCTGGCCAGGGCGCAGTCGAAGGCGCTGGGGCATCAAGCTGCAGAGCGCGCCTGGGAACGTTCCTTCAAGCTCGCCGCCCAAGTTGGCCCGTATGCCTATGCGGAGATTACCAGGGCCCAGGCCGAAGTCGGGGATCTGAAGGCTGCACGGCAAACAGCCATGGCCATTACCTCAGAGCCGTGGAAAAGCCATGCGTCGATCGCCCTTCAAATCAAATCCGGCAACTTTCAGGGAGCATGGAAGACGGCCCAAACCATCGGACAGGACTCCCAGAGAGGCGAAGTCGAGAAGGATCTAGCGCTGGCCCAGTGCCGTTTGCATGGCCCCACCGAAGGCTTACGAGCGGCTGACGCCATCAAGAGCGTCTATTGGCGAGTGCTTACCCTGGGGGAGATCGCGAAAGTTCAGGCGGACTTCGGGGACCGTGAGGCCGCCGATGTTACCCTGAAGAAAGCCTTTGAGGAAGCCCACGACGTGGGGGACAACGAACCGGGTGTTAGTGGGTTCCGTCGTGCAGCCTTTTGTGGCATCGTTCAAGCCCAGGCAGAAGTCGGCGCGGAAGAAGATGCCCTGAAGTGGGCCAGGAAACAGAACGCGCGCCTCAAGGCACAAGCTTTGTTGTCTGTCGCCAGGGGAATCCGCTCTCAGCATGAACGAGAGAAATCCACGCGTAGCCCCGGCACGCCAGCATTGGCCGAATCGGCCCAAAAGTTGCCAACGTCGCCCCGGTTGGAGGATTTGCCGGCGTTGGAGCACAGAATTCACGATCTCTACCACAAGGTGGCAAGCAGCGCCGTATATCTCTTCGAAGATGCAACTGGCGACTCGCTTGGCAGCGGTGTCATCATCACGACGGAAGGGTACATCTTGACTCATGCCCATAACGGCCCGGAGATCAAACCAGGTACGGCGGTTCGCGTAGTCACAGGGGACGGGCGTAAGGCCACGGGCAAATACGTTGGCATCCATCGTCCCGCGGATCTCAGCCTGGTAAAGCTCGACGGGAAAGGTCCCTGGCCTGCCGCCCCTTTGGGGTCTCCTGACCAGCTACGAACCGGAGACACCTGCCTCGCTCTGGGATGGCCATACGCCTATTACCGCGAAGGGCGACCACCGCTCCTTCGATTGGGCAGGTTTCTCGGAGCATCGATGGATCGGCTCTATAACTCGTGCCTCATGTGGCCGGGTGACTCGGGAGGACCGCTTTTCAACTTGGCCGGAGAATTGGTCGGCGTGGAGGAGACCGGGCTCAAAGAGCAGCACGGCGGGGGCCATGTCAGTGTGGCGGTTTATCTCCGTCTGAAAGATGAGCTACTCCAGGGCAAGTACGCGCGCGAAAACATGGGAGGATCTCTGAGGGGAGACTTCAAAGGGCGCGGCCCATTTGAGGATTGCGAGGGGCTTGGTGGTCTGGCAGCAACGGTCCGCCCAAGCGTCGTTGTGGTGCGGTCGCCGGACCGGCCTATCGCTCTGGGACTGGTTGTCGCCGCAGACGGCTGGATTCTCACCAAGAATAGCGTATTGGGGGACCGCGTGCTCTGCCAGCTCAGTGATGGGCAGTGTCTGGAGGCTCTAGTCCAGGGCAGATCATCCGACTTTGATCTGGCATTGCTTAAGGTGGGTGCCACAGGGTTGCCTGTGGTGCCCTGGAGCAGCCGCCAACCCAAGCCGGGGGACCTCGTGGCGAGTGTCGGTCCCAACCCTGGCGAACTGGTTTTCGGCGCAGTGAGTTCCCCCCTCATGGAGGTACCGCTGGAAAAGGGCGGTCGGCTTCCGTTTGATGTTCGGATCCCGGAACCCGCAGAAGATGCAGCAGGTGTGCAGATCATCGACGTATGGAACGATACGCCCTCACTGAAACCAGACATCCACGAGTACGATTTGCTCACTCACATTGCCAACACGCCGGTTCCCACGACGGAGGAGTACCGGCGCGTCACGAAGCGTCTTTTTCGAGAAACCGTTGCTGGAGAGAGAATAGAACTGACGATTCAGCGGCGGGGAAAAGCCCTGACCCTGAAAGTGGCCGTCGAGTCCGCAGATACTGACGCATCGACGTTTCCCTATTATGGTGGGCGCCGAAGTGGTTTTCCGAAAGCGTTCCTGCACGATGCCTGGGTGCCCCGGGGGTATAACGGCAGCGCAATGGTCGATATCGAAGGGAAGGTAATCGCGATCAATCTTGCCACTTGGCTGGTGGGCACGCGCCAATCCCGGGAACCAGGGATTATGTACGCGATCCCCGCGGACGCCGTACGCAAGCTTATCGCTGAGCTTCGTCAGCGATAAACCCCGAGCCGAAGAAGTGGCCCGCGCGGAAAGGGCTGTGCGGACCGCAACGCGCAAGAAGCCGAATTGCTCTGGTGGGTTTGCAAATAGAGCGGTGAACTTGGAGCCCCCCTTAATCGAGGCATTGTCTAGCGCGGTCGTTTACGTCGGATATATTTTTCGCTCCTTGGGCAACAAGAGCTGACTCTTAGAACAAAGCGGCAGAAATGCGCGCGTCGGCTGTACCCAATCCGGAAACGGCCTACCAGTTACGGATGGCGGGGACCGAACCCGCAAGCAAACATTTTGACTATGGATGGTCGTGAAGCAATCCGACAAAATCCTGCAATAGAATTCCTGGCACGGTTACTTTTCGGCCTCAAACTCGGCCTTTTCAGCCTGGTTTACAATGTCGTTGGAGATGGGTGTTGACGGCGCAGCAAAAGCTACTCGCTGTGCAAATTCGCGAAACAAATCGTCTCTTCGAGCGCGTTCGACGTTCATACTTCAGCTTCCGATACGCGCCCTAGAGAGCCAAAATGTCCGGCCAAAGGGCCTCCGCTAAGTCAAGTCAAAAGCGCTCAAGAGATGAAGGAACCTGTGCGGCCGGAGCACACGGGATATAGAGAGTCGGTTTTTGTCTTCGCGCTAGTGGGAACGTTTTATTCCGACCGGGGACTATACAGGCAACAATACATACGCCGCTGGGAGAAGCCGGCACCATGGCCAAATCGCAGTTACAGACGGTGGTGAGGAAGGTCCGGCACCTAGCTGCGATCCCCCACGCTATGGATCAGGCGGACGCTGACCTTCTCCACGCCTTCGTGTCGGATAACGACCAGCCCGCCTTCGCGGAACTAGTGCGGCGGCACGCTCCGATGGTGTTGTCCGTTTGCCATCGCGTGCTCCACCACACCCAGGATGCTGAGGATGCATTCCAAGCCACCTTTATCGTGCTGGCACGGCGTGCGGGCTCGATCCGCAAAACCGACGCGCTCGCCAGTTGGCTTCACGGAGTCGCGCATCACATGGCTACCAAGGCGCAGCGGGCCGCGTCCCGACGGCGAGCATATGAGAATCGTTCCGCCGCCGCTCAACCGCCGAACCCGGTCTGGAGCGCGGCCTGGCGTGAGGTGCAGGCGGTTTTGGACGAAGAGATCGAGTGTCTGCCAGACACCTACCGCCTGCCATTCGTCATGTGCTGTCTTGAAAACTGCAGTTGCACCGAAGTCGCTCGGCAACTCGGCCTGCGCGAGGGCACGGTGAGGAGTCGCGTCGCCCGCGCCCGAAAGAAGCTACAGAAGCGGCTCCTCCTGCGCGGCGTGTCTCTGACGACCGTGCTCGGTGCCTGTGCGCTGTCCGGCAACACGGCGTTATCGGCAGTACCGCCATTACTGATTTCGTCAGCCATTAGGACCGCCACACAAGTGGCGATGGCCCCTGGTGCCATTACCCACTTAGTATCGCCGGGCGTAGCGACTCTCTTACATGGAGCGAATAGAGTGATCGGTTTCAACAAACTTAAGGCCACGGCATTGTTGGTGGCCACCCTGGTTGTTGGTGTCGCCTGGACCGTCATGGCGGCCGACAAGGCAACGTCCGGCCCTTCGGGATCCGGTCTGGAGACTACGCCGGTCCAGCCGGACGAAACGCCGCCCACGAAGCCAGATGCCTCAGTGGAGGAAAAAGGCGACGCGGTGCGGGTCCGTGGCCGGGTGCTCGACCCAGACGGGAAGCCCTTGCAAGGGGCCAAGCTGTACGTTTGGGTGGACTACAATTACATGAAGCCGGTCCCCTCGACTGTCCGGGCGATGACGGGGCCGGACGGCCACTTTGACTTCACCTTCGCCAAGCAGGACATAGCCGAGGTCGGACAATGGACTGCAAACTCAACGCCAGAGCCATGGCGTCACGCTGTCATCGTAGCGGCGGCTCCGGGCTACGGCGGCACCTGGTCGAAAATTGCCCAATCCCAGATGGTGAACAGTCCCCGCGTTGAGAAGGGCGAATTGGTGCTGCGACTCGTCAAGGACGATGTCCCAGTTCGCGGTCGCGTCCGCGACCTTGAGGGGCGCCCAGTCGCCGGCGCGACCGTCCAGGTGAAAAACATCGACCTTCTTTATGGGTGCCTCTGGGAAGGGCTGTCAGAGAAAGTAACGACCGGCGAAGACGGGTGGTTTATCCTGACCGGCATCGGTCGAGGCCGGACCGCCACACTGCGCATCGCCGCTCCCACGATCCAAATGCAGATGGTGGGCGTCAATACGTCTGCGGCCGCCAGTGCCACTGTCGACCTGATCGCGGAACCAACCAAGCCCATTGAAGGCGTAGTTCGTGCTCGGGACACTGGCAAACCGCTCGCTGGCGTCGTAATTTTCGGCAAGTACGAACGTTTCGGCGATTGGAACGACGACCCTTTCGGTATGGTGCGCACAGTCACCGACGCCGAAGGGCACTACCGCCTAGTCGGTCTGCCGAAGGCGAGCCAGTACGAGATCCAGGTTTGCCCCAGGGACGATCAAAGCTACCTAGAAATGATCAAATGGATCGGCGGTACGGAGGGGCTTAAGCCGATCAGTCTGGACTTCAGTTTGCGGCGCGGGGTCACCGTTCGCTTCCGCGCGATCGACAAATTGACCCACAAACCGGTGCGGGGAATCGCCCAATACACCCCCGCGAGAAGCAACCCACTCTGGGGCGAGGCGACCGCTCCCTACGGAAAAGAAATGCTCCTGCCTCGATTCTTTGTGCCAGGGCATGTTCCGGACAAGGACGGCTTCTTTCAGTTCGTCGTGTATCCGGGACACGGTGTGATCTTTGTCAATGTGGGAGAAAAGGATCAATACATGGGCGGGCGGCTTGACCCGGAGGACGAGAAGAAGGGCTACTATCCCCTAGGCAAAGGCGAGCCGAACAATGGCTTCGTCGGTAGCAATGCCTACCGCGTGGTCGATACGGACAAGACCGATGAGCCCTTGAAGTTTGATCTGGAGGTGACGCCCCACCCGCCAGCCCCGGTGCGCGGCAAATAACCGGCGCGACAACGTACTTTTTGTGATCGCTCGCGGAATCACCGACCGTATTGGTGCCCGTTTCAAAATCCTTGACGGCAGTTCTCTGGTCGCTTCTACGGCGGAAGGCGTGATGCAACGGCGATGGCGCGAGATCGTGGGTCACACCAGTGGCGTGCCGAACGATCCCGCGTTGCATGAGACAACCCCCTTTTTGGACCGTACCCGATTCAACGATCTGCCCGCGCAGTGAGAATAGGGAGCGAAGGACTATGTGTACCGAACGCCCAGCAGTACTAATTGGCAAACCCTGGGCACGCTACGTCCCAAGCCCCGACGCCCCCTGGAACCTTCAACGTGTAGTCCACCTCCATCGCCGCGCCGGCTTTGCCGCCACCTGGAGCGAATTGCAACGTGACCTCAAAGATGGCCCCAACGCCAGCATCGACCGCCTCCTCACCGGGCGGACTCGCTGCGACGGCGTTCCGCAGGACTTTGTCTCGACCGCCGACACTCTGGCCATTCGGGCTGGCTCCGTCGAACGACTGAAAGCCTGGTGGGTCTATCGTATGATGTTCGGCCCCGACCCTTTGACCGAACGACTCGTCTCGCTGTGGCACAACCATTTCGCTACCAGCGCCGCCAAGGTTGGCATGGCGGTGCATCGGCAGAATGAGATCTTCCGCAGATTCGCGCGGGCCCCCTTCGGCGAGTTGCTCAGACACGTCATCCACGATCCGGCGCTACTGGTCTGGCTCGACGCCCCAGCTAACCGTAAGGAGCACCCCAACGAAAACCTCGGCCGGGAATTGATGGAGTTGTTCACGCTAGGCTTCGGACACTACACCGAGAAAGACGTCAAAGAGGCTTCACGAGCGCTGACCGGCTGGACGGTCGACGAGGACAAGTTCAAGGAAGACGCGGGCCTGCACGACCCGGCTGAGAAGACGATCCTTGGCCAGACCGGCCATTGGAAAGGCGACGATCTGGTCCGCTTGCTGCTGGAGCACCCGGCTACTTCAGAGCGACTGGCTTTTCGCATTTGCGAACTGTTCATGGGTGACGGTGCGACGGACGTCGGCGGGCTCAAGTCGCTGGCCGCCGGCTTGCGCGAGCACCACCTGGACATCGGCTGGGCAGTCGAGACGGTGTTGCGTTCGGAAGCGTTTTTCGCCAATGCCAACTTGGGAAATCGGATTATCGGTCCGGTAGAGTATGTCGTCGGAGCCGTGCGGGCCTTAGAGTTGTTCGATCCGGCTCCGAGCACGCTGATCCTGGCTGAATATATCAGCAACCTGGGCCATGATCTGTTTTATCCGCCCAACGTATTTGGCTGGCCGGGCGGCCGATCTTGGATTAACAGTCGATCCGCCATAGGCCGATGCAACTTCGCCCTAGCCCTGGCTGCTGGCACCGAGCTGGGCCGCCCGATGGCATTTGATCCCCGCGTCGTGGCACAACGACATGGCCGGGACGGCGACTTGGCGGCCATCGTCAACTTCTATGCCGAATTGCTGCTGGGGGTTGTCCCGCCAGGCATGTGGCGCGATCGTCTGCTGAAAGCGCTCGGGCCTAAACTGGTGGCGGACGTCCCAACGTCCCGCCAGGCGGTTGCATTGGTCCTCGCTTCGCCCGAGGCGCAGTTAAGCTGACGGCATTCTGCGCCGCGAGGCGGCGACAGACCAGATCACTGAGTGCTCTCAGGGAGATTCCTCGTGTTCAATCGTCGCGATTTCCTCCGGACGTCTAGCTTGCTCGCTCTGGCCCCGACGGTGCCAGCGTTCCTCACTGCGGCGGCTCGGGCAGCCCCACCTCAGCGTGACGGCCGCGTGCTGGTCGTGATCGAACTTAACGGCGGCAACGACGGCATCAATACGGTTGTGCCCTTCACCGACGAAGGCTATGCCAAAAACCGCAAGTCGCTGCGCCTACCTGCCAACCAATTGTTGAAGATAAATGACCAGGTTGGCCTCCACCCGGCGTTGCGCGGTGCGGCCAAGCTACTGGAGAGCAATCGCCTCGTGATCGTACAGGGCGTCGGCTATCCTAATTCAAATCGCTCGCATTTTCAGTCCATGGCCATCTGGCAGTCCGGCCGGATGCGTCCCGCGCCGGACAACTTGGGTTGGCTGGGCGCTGCTCTGGACGGAGGTTCCTCGCCGGCCGACGGCTCGCCGGCCGCCGTGCTGTCCGGATTTGACAACCTACCGTTGGCTCTGGGGGGACGACACTGCCGAGCGGCGGCAATGACCCGCCTCGACGACTTGGTCCTCCACGGTTCAGTGGACCTCCAGCGTGCCTTCGCGGCGCACGACACTGCGGACGACCTGAAATCGTTCGTCCGCCGTAGCTTCCTTGATGCCTACGCCACGGCCGACCGGCTTAGGGCCGTCGTCGGTACCTCCGACCGCGGCGCGGCGTATCCGCAAACGCAACTGGGAGAGCGTCTTCGCTTGGTGGCCCAGTTGCTGAAAGGAGGCTTAGGTACCCGGGTCTATTACGCGATCCACCGTGGTTACGACACTCACTATGCGCAGATACCGACACACTCCATGTTGTTAGGCGAATTGTCCGGGGCGCTGAAAGCGTTCCTGGACGATTTGGCGGCGGCTGAATTAGCGGAGCGGGTGCTGGTGTTTTGCTTTAGCGAATTCGGGCGCCCGGTGCAGGAAAACGGGTCGGAAGGGACCGACCACGGCACGGCGGGGCCAGTGTTGCTGGCGGGCCCTCATGTTAAGGCGGGCCTCGTAGGGACCACTCCCAGCCTGACTGACTTGGACCCGCACGGCGACCTGAAGGTCGGCCTCGACTTCCGGCAAGTCTATGCGAGTGTACTGGAAGACTGGCTGGACCTTCCGAGCAAGCCGGTCCTGGGCGCGGACTTCGCCAAGCTTTCCCTGTTCCGCAGCTAATTCTCGACTCAGTCGTGTCGTGGTGAGCCTTACGCTGGGGCAGTATCTCGCCGTCTCAGATGACGAAACGAGGTCGCCTACTGGCAGAACTTGTGCAGCGCCGATTGGTCGGTTGGTCTGAGTTTTCCCTGTCTTCTTGCCCAGAAGACGTGGGTAATGATGCGTTTCGAAGCCTTCATGTTTAGCGTGGCATGGCTGACGCTTAGAGCATTCTCACTGCCATTCTGTCGCCTGCACTCGCGTGTAACCCGCGGAATTTGAAGCGGTACGTCGAAATGAGAGTGAAAACGCACTAAGTCCGATAAGCAACTTGTCAAGCGGCTACTTAGCGGGCGTGACGACGCTGTCTTCGAGACGCTTGTACCAAATGGCCATGCCTTAAATGTGTGATCGATTTGGGTTCTCGTAGAAGCGATCAAACTTGCTGTCATCGAGTGCTTCGGTGACTTACTTCCTCCCCGGACTCTCACGTGTCCACAAGCGTATTGCATCATCCCCGGCGGTAGCCAAAAAACTGCCGTCGGCGGAGAACGCCAATGACCTTACCACTTTGGTGTGACCCGTCAGTGTAGCACCCTCCAGAGAACTCGTTGTGTCAAATAGCCATACGTCTCGATTTCGGGGACCTCCCGCCGACGCCAGAATAATTCCATCAGGCGAGTAGGCCAGGGAACTACCTCCCGCAGTCGGGCAGTGATAGCTCCTCAGCATTTTGCCTGCCTCAGAATCCCATTCCCGTAGCGACAGATCAGCACTTCCCGAAGCGATGAATTTCCCATCGGGCGAATAGTGAAGTGCGCCCCTAAAACTGGACCAGTAAAAGCGGCCGCTTACGGTAGTCGGGGCCGTGGCGAGCGACCGAGGCGGAGCGCTTGGATTTATCGCTTTGGTGCCAAGCCGATCAAGGAAGGGCAACATCCTGTTGCCCATCGGCGTTGGCCCCTGAGTCGGCGCTCGGGTCGGTTCCCACCGTTGCCCTATCCTCCGCTCAGGCCTTCACTGTTGTACCCGACCGCCGTTTCGCTCGCCACCGCCGCTCGAACTCCTGCGGCGTCTGGTAGCCCAGCGACGAGTGGATGCGTTTGACGTTGTACACCGCGTCGATGAAGTGGCCGATCTGCTCCCGTGCATCAGCGAAGTCCCGGTAGTCCGACAGATCGACTTCTTCTTCCTTGATCGTGCGCACCAGACGCTCGGCAAACCCGTTCTCCCGCGGTTCGCCAATGGCGGCCATGCTCAGCTTCACGCCGAACTTCCGGAGGCGATCGACATAGGCGGTGGCGGCATACTGCACGCCCTGGTCGGAGTGATGGACCTTCGGCACCGCAACCAGCAATGCTCGTTCGAGCGCGGCCAGCGTCAGGCCTTGATTCAGATCACGGCCTAGGTGCCAGCCGCGGATCTGACGCGTGAACACGTCCATGAGCACGGCCAGGTAGATGAACTCCTGACGCAGACGGATGTAGGTGATGTCGGCGATCGGCCAGCACTTCTGCAGCGCCGGCGAAGACGTGCGACAAGATCGCCCCCTGCGAGTTTCAATGGCCGCGGATCGGCCAGCACTTCTGCAACTTGATGTTGAGTTCATACTCGACGCGGACTCGCAGTGTTTCAATGGCCGCGGATCGGCCAGCACTTCTGCAACTCGACAAGCTGAAGAAGAAGTTGACCAAGGAGCAATCGTTTCAATGGCCGCGGATCGGCCAGCACTTCTGCAACTCCAGGATTGGCTCTTCCGTCGTCACCTAACAAGGATGTTTCAATGGCCGCGGATCGGCCAGCACTTCTGCAACGCTTAAACGGAATAGTAACTAACAACTGACTTTACGTCGTTTCAATGGCCGCGGATCGGCCAGCACTTCTGCAACAAGACACGGCCGCGAGAAGGGTTTTCGATCAACTGGTTTCAATGGCCGCGGATCGGCCAGCACTTCTGCAACATATGATCGGAAGCTCGATTATCGACCAGATAGCCAATGTTTCAATGGCCGCGGATCGGCCAGCACTTCTGCAACGCGAGGGACGTGTATCTGAACGATGGTTCATGATTGTTTCAATGGCCGCGGATCGGCCAGCACTTCTGCAACTGGGAACTCGCTGTGATACTGGCGCTCACGGAGCAACAGTTTCAATGGCCGCGGATCGGCCAGCACTTCTGCAACTGGTTGCACTGGGAATAGAAGGGCGCGACTACTTCGAGTTTCAATGGCCGCGGATCGGCCAGCACTTCTGCAACATGTGCTGGGATCGTCGTTATAAACGGCGATTTCAAGTTTCAATGGCCGCGGATCGGCCAGCACTTCTGCAACAAGCTGGAAGTGGTGGTTGCGCGAATTGGCAAACAACCGTTTCAATGGCCGCGGATCGGCCAGCACTTCTGCAACTTGAAGGTGCTGAAGGCCAAAGTCGAGGCCCGCATCAAGGTTTCAATGGCCGCGGATCGGCCAGCACTTCTGCAACGGTACGAGGTGCGGTCCAACTCCGCGAGGACGTCGCGTTTCAATGGCCGCGGATCGGCCAGCACTTCTGCAACAGGGGATTTGATTGGTTGCACTTGCCTAACAAAGCTCGTTTCAATGGCCGCGGATCGGCCAGCACTTCTGCAACGTATCGGCGCTAAAGTCTCTGTGACAGTTAAAGAAAGTTTCAATGGCCGCGGATCGGCCAGCACTTCTGCAACGTGGTGGCACTTTTCGTCGAGTTTCTCGTCGAGAATGGGTTTCAATGGCCGCGGATCGGCCAGCACTTCTGCAACTTGATGTGCTTCTAAACCGTCTAACCGAGTCTCTTCAGGTTTCAATGGCCGCGGATCGGCCAGCACTTCTGCAACGGCTGATTACATGATTAAGCTGTTCGAAGATTCAACGTTTCAATGGCCGCGGATCGGCCAGCACTTCTGCAACGCATCGGCATAAGTTCGTACCGTTGCGCCGCCAGAGTTTCAATGGCCGCGGATCGGCCAGCACTTCTGCAACGCCTGGACACACCAGCCGCTCTCGCCACCAAAGAGTGTTTCAATGGCCGCGGATCGGCCAGCACTTCTGCAACGAGAAGAAGGATGACGACAAGAAAAAAGACGACAAGGTTTCAATGGCCGCGGATCGGCCAGCACTTCTGCAACGTTTGGGGCCCGGGTAATCTCTCCAGCGGCGGCGAAAGTTTCAATGGCCGCGGATCGGCCAGCACTTCTGCAACTTTTGGGGATGCGGTGGTGAGGGCCTTTAAGTTAAAGTTTCAATGGCCGCGGATCGGCCAGCACTTCTGCAACTTGACCGAACAGCAGAAGGAGGCTCTCGCCAACATCGTTTCAATGGCCGCGGATCGGCCAGCACTTCTGCAACGATGGCCCCGAAGGGGCCGGCCAAGCTGGGAATACCCAGGTTTCAATGGCCGCGGATCGGCCAGCACTTCTGCAACGCGAGTTGACACCAAACTTGCGAGACTCGCAGTAAAGTTTCAATGGCCGCGGATCGGCCAGCACTTCTGCAACATGGGGGCCTGGTAACTTGTCCAACGGTGCTGAAACGTTTCAATGGCCGCGGATCGGCCAGCACTTCTGCAACCCCCTACCCACATAATTCTTGGTTGCCGTTTGCTTTGAGGCGGGCTTTTGCCCAGCGCCCACCCCAGGTTGTCTATTACTCAAATAGGCACACCTTTCAACGCCCGATCGGGTATCGTCCAAAGCAATGCCCTCCAACGACTTGTGATCTTGCCCACCTCCCATTACTCCAGCGACCGGCCTTTCGGGAGGTGGGCAAGCAACGAATCCGTGCATTTTTGCCAAGTTGTCAAAGATCGTCGCCCGCAGGCGCCGGCATCTTTTCTGGCCGGTCTCGTTCTCGCAAGAACGTAGCGAGCGTGTTTAGCCAGTATTGAAGAGCGTCGTCGAAACGCCCTTCCTGCCAGTGTTTTTCCCAGGAACAGAGTGTCTTGCCAATAGCCGTCGAATGCAAGTGAAATCCACCGGATTCCACCGGCTGAAAATCCGTGGACATCAGTTCGCCTTGATTGCACGTTGCGATGACCCATCGATCGACGACTGGCACCCGCAAAGGTTCCATCATATCACAGGCGAGTGAAGGCCGACCGGGACGATACTCATGAAGTCCTCCCAAATAAACTTCATAGCCACTCGCCTCCAGACGAGCGTTTGTCCGATTGAGAAGCCACGTGTATGCCAAGCTGAGCAGTGCATTGGTCGGATCGCTCGGTGGGCGTCGTGTCCGTGACGCAAATACCCAAGGATCCTTCAGCAAGCCGGCGAAACAACGAAACCAAGCCCCACTGGCCGCACCTTCCAGCCCGCGAACAGTGTCGGCGGACTTCGCCGCGGAGAGTCGGTCGGAAAAACCAGCCAAATCGGCCAACAGCGAGCCGACGAAATTTCCATGCCGCTGATAATGTCGGGCTGCGGCAACCATTGCCTCGATTTTACCTGAGACGATCTTCTTAGCCCACTCTCGAGCGCAAGCGGGATCGGCAAACACCCGATGCTGGCGCACACGATTCAGCGTCGTTTGGGAATCCGCCCATGCAAGCCGACCGCGGCATCGGGCGCCAGCCGGAGATAGCCAGGCAGTTTGAACGCCGTGGCGAAACAGTATCTCGATTGCCGCCCCTGTCACAGATACCTCGCCGTAGCAGTAAATGTAGGTCAAGGCTGTTGGATCGAGGCGAATCGGATCGTCGCCATGACGTTTGAAAGCCAATTGGCCGTTGATCACCTTTAGCTGTCCTGGACCGGCCAAATGAGCCACGGCGGCCGACAGGCTTGAAGTTCGGCGAAGCATCAGGAGCCTCTCACCGTGTTTGCGGTTCGATCGGTCCACCAAATCGGCCGGCGGATCAGGCGTCTGGGAGCATGTGGAGCGAGTGACGACAGTACGGTCAAACGAGCTCCAGGCACCTCCCAGGTCCAGAAGCCGCGAGGCAACATCGCGAAGTGATTTCGCCGAATCTCGGTCCACGACAAACCCGATACGGTCTTGAGCAAGCAGCCAATCCGCTCCCTCGCGACATCATCCAGCAGGCGAAAGAGATCAGGCGCGTTGTCCGCGAACAGATAAGCTTGGCGCCAATCGCGTAGCTGCGAGTTCACGCTGACGATCCATTTGGCCATATTGAATGCGGCCGCATCGATCTTGTCGCTTGGCGGAGCAGTCATTTCATGCAGTCGCGTGAGCATGGATTCGATTTTGGCGACGGGCACAACGTATCCGAAAATGGTTGAGTCGGGCTGGGCCAATGGCCGCGGCCGGAGCGTGACGCCCAACCAATCAACACCTGCGGCCGCGGGCCGGGGCGCCGGGATGCGTTTGAATCGTTGGTGCTGTCTTGCTAGGACGCCGCGAAGCGCCGTGATCGCCTGGTTGACCAGGTTGGCGTCGCGGGCCAGGACGAGCATATCGTCCGCATAGCGCATGACGGCAACGCCGGCCTGGGTATCTTGGCCAATCTTGGCAGCTGTTACGTCCAGGGAGTGCAAGGCCAGATTACATAAGAGCGGCGAGAGAGCACTGTCTTGTATGAGACCGCACCGGCGTTGCCACCATAGACGGCCGATGGTTTCGCCGCCGGTTGCGACGAGTTGCTGAATCAGCGAGAACAGTTCAGCGTCCGCAATATGCTCAGCGATAACGGTGCCGACATGTTCGTGGTCAAGAGTGGGAAAGCAGTTCTCGACATCCAGTGGCGAAGCCCACAACAGCTTGGGCTTCTCGCCCGTAGGCGCGGACAATGCCCAGGAGGCGGCGTCGAGTGCGGCGTCGACCGAGCGCCCGACGCGGAATCCGAAGCTATTGGGCAAAAAGATGGGCTCCAGTATCGGGTCGAGGACCTGCTTGACCGCGGCGCGGACAATCCGGTCGCGGATCGTCAAGATCCCAATACGGCGAAAGCGAGCCGAGGAATCATGTTTTGGAATATCCACCCATCGCGGACGGCAGGGCCGATAGTCCCGACGAAACAGCGAGTCGGCCAGTTCGGCCAGCATCGGACCGACGCGATGCCTCAACTGTCCGCATGTGGAACCATCTGGCCCAGGCGTGTCGGCATTCCTGCAAAGGTGGGAAAGGCATGGGCGATCAGACGGCCACGACATTGAATGCGGTGAGAGGAGTGGTCGTTGTCTTGCTCGACAAAGACGAGTCTCGATCATTCGAAGCCGTTTTCAAGGGGATTGGAGATTCAACTTTGCCGGCACTTATTTGCAGGCCCGAGTTCTTTTCGACGAACGAGCAGCAACGGCGCGAGCGAGTCGATCAGTTGAACGAGCAGAACCGCAATCTGGAATATCGTGGGTGCGAGCCGGCGGGCGTCTGTCTCGATAACCTGCACGCGAGCGGGGCAATTACTGAAGACTCTTCGGCGGTCGATGTTGGAAAATTCGTATGCCAATCTAGCGCCGAGGCAACGAAGTCGGGCAGTTAGTCTCGACCCAAACAAGCGGAGCAAATCCGATGTCGCGATTGGTGATTCTCGAAACGACGCGATTGCTTCGATTCGCCCGACACGGCCGTCTGCTGCCTTGGCTCGGTCCAGCACTGCGTGGGCTGGCTGGCGGCCGGCTGCGGGCGAGCGCATGCGTGCTACCGGTGATTGAACAGATCGGGGCACGGAAGTATTGCGCGGGCTGTTTACATATGGCTGGATGCTCGTATGGCGAGACCTATGAACCAGACCCGGCGCCAGGTCTGCACTTAGCCATGGGATGGGAGAACACGGCTCGCCCGCTCGTCGTGGCGCCGGCATTTCCGTTGCCGGACACGGCTGAGCCTGGAATGGCAGTCCAGGTAAACATCGTCTTTATCGGCCGAGCGGCGGCGGGCCATGTGGACAAGGTCTGGGAGGCTCTGAGAATCGGTGGAGCGGACGCTGCAATTGGTCTCGGGGATGACCACGTCCTATTCGACATCGAATCGAACCCGGATCCAGTATTGCCCGAGGAGGTTCAATTGCCATTTGATGCTTCGAAGGACGATTCGTGGGCGCCGCTGGTGCGCGTTGAATTGTCGTCCCCATTGTTCGTGAATGAAGCTGGACCAAACGGCCGCAAGCGGGCGGTCTTGGATCCGACTTTCGGGCAGTTGGTTCGAGCCGGACTGCGAGTCTTGGGTCCGCTGCACAAGCTCTACGCCGAACCGCTGCCAGACCATGTGTTCGGCTATGTTAAGACGGCGGCGGAAACGGTCCCGACTATTCATGCGGCATTTCATGAGTTTCGACAGTCGAAATGGTCGCATCGATCAAAGGACAAATTTGAGATGCGGGGCGCCATCGGCTGGGCGGAATACGGTCCTGTGCCTGGTTGGCTGCTTCCTTGGCTGACGTGGGCGGGGCGAGTCCATGTTGGTACACATCGGATCACCGGGGCTGGTGGGTGGCGAGTCTTGGCATAGTGACACGCCTAGCCAATCTGCACCAGTTCCGACTGGCTCAGAGATAGTTCACGCTGATTGAAAGTTACTCGTTTGCAGTCACTCATTCATACCGAACTCGTCGGAATGCAAAGGAGCGACTCCAACTTCCAAGTCGTAACCGAAGATCCTTCGGGACCTCGTTGATACATATTGTGTTCCGACCGGCCGGTTGAATGTCATGATGGCCGCGACTACGCTGGTAACTTTCTGTCCGCCGGTGAAGTCAATCATGATATTGCGATCTCGAATCCTTTTTTGATCTTCACCCGTCGGCCATTGATTCTTGTTTAATGCAGTCTTTATGGCATTAGTAAGTTCGACGAAATGTTCGAAGTCCCAACCAAAGGCCGAAGGAATCTCGGTGTCATCGTTCTGGATGACCGCGATCTTGGGGGAACCATTTTCTTGCCTTGCCAATAAATAGATGCGCAACGAGTCCAACTCGTGGTATTTGCGAAGAAACGAGACCAACAAACGGGCCTCGCGCGCCGATTCCGGCGAGACGATCAGCAATAGAACTCGCAATTTCGGCAAATGGTGATTGATGCTATGAAGCGCCATCTCCCAATTCCACTGGGGACGGACCTGCATCGCCTTAAGTGATTTGGTATCTTCCGCCAGATTCCACGTCGGTTCGAACCCACTTGGAATGCCGCTTGGATTTTTCGAAATGATCTCGGGATTTAGTGTTGACAAGAACCAAAAAAGGACTTCACGTTTCGCCGGCTCTTGCCAATGCGGTATTCGGGTACGGGCGTGGAAGACGACGCCGCGCCACCGAAAAAGGAAAATAGAACAAGTAACGAAAGCAATTGTAAACCCGAAACCCCAGATTGGAGAGGGGTGTTCAAACCAGGAATCTTGAGACCAATGCCACCAAGTTTCTGCCGTCCAATGACCGCTCATTATGCCGGCGCCCGCCGCAAATAGAAAGGCTAACTCAAGCATATGACGCTTTGACATAAGAACTCCTTATGATTCAGCTATTCTGCATCAGCCACTCGTTCAGTGCTGCGACGACTGCCGCCATCTGCCCTGGGGTTGTCGCCGTCGATTCCACGAGAAATTTCACGGTAGTCGTGCCGTCGCTGAAAACCCCCTCGATGTCACCACCGCGAATGTGAAACCGGCGCGGTACGCTCAAATGCGCATTGCAATAGCGAGTGACGCACCGAACGACCGCCGGCACGGCGGAAGTTGCCGCAGTCAAGAATCGCATCAACTCATCTTTCACCAAATTGACCGCACCGTGATCGTGCAACATCGGCGGCAACTGTTTTAAAGCAGGCGGGGGCAGAAACTGATCGCGATTTGAACGGAAACGCTCTCGAAAGGTGTCGCAAAAGATCTGACCAGTCGCGGAAAGTTCCAGATACTGGACACCGTTCAGCTCGGTGGTTTCCACCAAAGTCTCAAGTTTCTCATCCCAATCTTCAACGAGCTCATTCCGCGGGATCGCATCTTGACGCAATGCGGTGAGTAGACCCGTGGACCGCATCCAGAGGTCAAAATCAAGTGCGATTGGCATGGGCGGAAAGGCAATGATCGAGCTGAATCGTTCATGCATGTAATAGACCGGGATTCCGAGCGCCTGACCTAGCAATACGGCAATTGCAATTTGCGCCTTGTAACCTCCGGTAGCATTGATCGCGCAGGCTGCGGGAGTGTGCTCGCGCACCTTGCCGCAAATGAGTTTGGCCAAATTGCGCAGCCCCTTTGTGCGAAACCGCTTGGCGTCCTGATCCTGAAGGTCCGGCACCGGAACTGCCGCAACCGGTGCGTGGCCACGGGACCGGAAGACCTTGGTTAGCACCGTAGCGATGTTGCGACCTTCCACCGTGTCCGAGTGAAGGAAATAAATGCCAACGTTCGCCGGTGCATAGCCGTTGGCAATTATGCTGGCCGTTGAATTGATTTCGGCACCACAAAGACGCTCGGTGGCGGGAATCTCCAACAGCGCGTCGGCAACAATGGACCAATCCTTGCGCTGGTAGGCAATCGCCAATCTCTCACCGGCTGGTCGGATTTGGCGATCAATCGTCTTCTTGTCAATGGGCGCAGCAGCGTCGTCAGCGAGTGCCTTTTCCAGCCCATTCAAATTGGGAAAGAAAAGGCTGGTCCCGACAGTGCAAAGAAGTATTGATCGCGACATTTGAGGCTCCGAGATTTGGCAGCTTCATTTATACACTCTGGAATGGTCAGTGATGACACAGCTTGGCCATCAGCCCGCTTCCTTCAACTCTTGGACGAACCGCAATTCTAGCAGGAGTGGACGCCAACGCTTCCAGCGTTGGTGCAGTGTATTGATGGGAATCATCAGGCCGTTCGCCAACACCACGTTTCGGTCTGAAGGCTCCAACAACTCGTACCCCGGTGGCAGAAATGGTTGTGGCGTTCGCTTTTCATCGAGCGAATCCGCCCACATCTCAGCAGGCACCTTTTGCCAGAGCAGCGTAGCTGTCCGGCGAATCGACGCCTTGCACCGCATGGTAGGCTAGTGGCTTTCTTCATTGGAGGAGAGCCATCATGGCGAGTCGCGATCCGGAGCAGGAGAAGCAGTGGCATGATCTGCTCACGCAGTGGCACCAGTCCGAGCAGTCCATTTCCGCCTTTTGCAATCAACGGCATCTGAGCAAGCCCACATTCTATTACTGGCGGCGAAAGCTCGGCTTCGACCGACGAGCTACGCGACCAGCCCCGGCGGCGACTTTCGTGCCCATGACGGTTATCGCGGAACCACACGTCGAGGTCGTGCTGCCAACTGGTGTGACCCTCAAGCTGCCACTCACTGCCGCCGACGAGCAAATCACCCGCTGGCTCACGGCGGCGAGGGCGGCGTCATGCTGACCTTGGGATTCTCCGGCCGCATCCTGGTCGCCGTGGAACCGGTGGACGGACGCAAGGGAATCGACTCGCTGGCCGGCGTCGTGCGCTCGGTTCTTCTCGGCAATCCGCTCTCGGGCGATCTGTTCGTCTTCAAGAATCGCCGCGGCGACAGACTCAAGATTCTAGCCTGGATGGGCGACGGCTTCGCGCTTTATCTGCGCCGGCTCGAACGCGGCACCTTCGCCTTTCCCACTGCAAAAGACGCCAGTGTGCTGGTGACGCCAACTCAGTTGGCGATGATCCTCGGCGGACTCGATCCGGCCAAGGCACGCGAACGGCCCCGCTACAAAACTCCGGCATGAAGGGCGCTACCTGGAACGCGCGGCGGTGTTGAACAGGGTATGACGCCGACCGACGAGGTGAACGACCTGCGCCAGAAGCTAACCCACGCGGAAGCCGTGATTGCAGAACTGCGTAGCGTGGTGGCCGACCTTCGCAAACAGATGGAAGCGCAGCACGCGCACATCCATCGCTTGGTGAAGATGACCTTCGGTCGCGGCGGCGAGCGGGTTGAAGGCCCGACCCTCTTCGATGGGATGGTCGTGCCCAATGCCGAGGTCCCGACGCCGGTCAAGACACCGGCCCCCGAAGTGGTTCCTAAAACAACGCGGAAGGGGCACGGCCGGCGTTGCAAGCCAAAGGACCTGCCACGTCGCCGTGAAGAGATTGACCTGAGCGAAGCCGAGAAGATTTGCGTCTGCTGCGGCACGCTTAAAATCCGCATCGGCCAGAGCATCAGCGAAAGGCTCGATTACCAGCCGATGTCGCTCTTCGTCCGGGAACTGATTCGTCCTACTTATGCCTGCCGGTCCTGTGAGTTGCAGTGCCACGATCCGCAAATCGCTAAAGCGCTGCTGCCGCCCGAGCCGATCCCCAAGAGCGGCATCGGGGCCGGATTGCTGGCACACGTCATCGTCTCAAAGTGCATTGATCATCTGCCGCTGCATCGTCAGGAGTCGATCTTAGCCCGCCACGGCTGGGACGTGTGCCGTTCGACCCTGTGCGACCATTTGCAGAAGTGCGGAGAACTGCTGACGCCGCTCTATGACCTGATGCACCGCCGGCTGCTGCAATCGTTCGCGATCCATGCCGACGATACGCCTTTGGTGCTGCTGCGGCCCCGGCGGACCGCCTACGCCTGGATTTACTTGGGCGACACGCAGAATCCGTACACGCTCTTCGACCTCACCGCCGGCCGCAGCCAGAAGTTTCCGCAGCGGTTCCTGGAAGGCTATCGCGGCTTTATCCACGCCGACGCGTACGACGGCTACAACGCCGTGCACAATAATCTTCGCCATCTCGGTTGCTGGATGCATGCGCGAAGATACTTTGTCGAGGCCGAGCCGACTGATTCGCGCTCAGTCGAGGCCCTCGCCTTCATTCGCACGCTATATGCTGTCGAGCGCGCAATCCGAGACGAACGCGACAAGCTTGGTGAGAAGTTTGCCGACGCCGAGGCGGTGCGGTGGAGACAAACGCGGGCCGGGCCGATCCTTGAACAATTCGCCGATTGGCTGGAAGTGCAACATCGGCAGGCGACGCCGAAGAGCCTGTTTGGCCAGGCCGTTGAGTATTCCCGGAATCAGTGGGCTTCACTCGTTCGTTACCTCGATGACGCGCGCTTCGCCATCGACAATGGCGAGGCCGAGCGGGCCCTTCGTCCGCTGGCTGTCGGTCGCGCCAATTGGCAGCACGTAGGCGGTGACGGAGGGTTGAAGACCGCCTCGGTGTTGTTGAGCGTTTGCGCCAGCGCGACGCGGCACCGACTCAACCCGTGGTCGTTCCTACGCGATGTGCTAGATAAACTTGCTGCCCGTTCTGCGAGGGCCGACGTGAACGATCTACTTCCCGACGCCTGGATCAACTGACAGGTAACGATAGACTAAAGGTAAGACCGGAATCGGGTTGACAAGACATGAAGAGCCGCATTTTCCTGCTCTTAGTAACTGTCTGCCTTAGCGGCGGTGCCCGCCAAGAAATGCCGAGCAGAACGGGTGCTGGCTGGACCCGTTTGAGCGGCACATTGGTTGGCCTTGTCAAATGGGGAAATGGGACAGCGCTATTGATCTTCTGCCCCGGTGATACTGACCGAGACGGTTCGGCGTATTGCTCCTCCTCCGCCTCTGGCCTGACTGCTCATTGCTGGCTCAGATCCAAGAAAGGACCAACCGTGGACTGGTGGTGTCAGACTTCGGACGGGAGAACCGGCGATGTGCGCATCAACGGGCAACAGTTCAAGCTCGATGATGGCTCGCTGTTCTTGGTGTCGACGCAGGGGGCCAGACACAAATCGAACAGCATAAGCGCAATCTGTTAGAAATGGTACCGGACGATAAGAATTTGGAAGGGTTCACGATAGAGGACCCGGCGGTCAAGCAATTCATAAACCGATTTGAGAAAGACAAGTAGTCGGCCGGACGGTGGCTGCGCAGCCGGACAAATGCAGCCGACCGCCGGCACGCAATTCCGCCCACATTCATCATGACATCGCCGGACGCATACGATCCTGATGATATTCCCCTGCCGCCGGACGTCGTGCTTTCTCAAGGATTTCGGCCAAAGGTCGTCTAACATCTCTTACCTCTACTCGTTGGCGTCGCTCAGATAACGGTATGTCGCTGCAAGCGTCGCGTGAGATGGTTTTTTGCAGCGATTTTAGCAACAGCGGCGTCAGAAAATTCTAGCAACTACAGAGGAGACGCGGTACGCCAAGGCGTCGTCTCTTTTGCGATGCCGTCAGACGACCCAACATCTGACAGCCTGAGAATGTTAGCGACATAGAGGCGAATTATTCGGCAAAAGGTGACAAAATCATCCGTCTCAAAATTGTCGTGATAGTTGCAAAATGTGGAGTTCAGCTTGAATATTCTTCCATTTCTCGTGTTCAAGGCGCATGAGCTGAAAGCAACCGGCAATCGATTTTCTGTTGAATTCGAACTCCGGGTGAATTCGTTTCTCGTGCATGCGGAAGCGTCACGCGGACCCGCCATTCCTCGGTGCTTTTCAATTTTGGAAATAGACACCATAGTCTGGAGCCGCCCCAAAAAAAAGCTGATAGCTGATTACTTAACACATTTCTGACGAGCTTCAGCCGCGTACTCCAGTAGCGTCGATAGCTCCTGTTGCATTGGAGCGATTGTGGCCGGGTCCAAAATGAAGCAGAATTCTAGCCGCGAAAGAGGGCAGGAAGTTTCCTTCCGTTTCAGCCGGCGCTGCAGCTTCTCATCCGGCTCCTTGGTCCATTCCGAATGCGTCTCAGCGAGCGCTCCTCTTACGAGCACATCGCCTCTCACATTTCGGAACTCGACACAAACACCTCCAATAACTGAGCCGAATCTGAAATTGGCATCCGGGGTAAGAATGCGCGCAATCTCGCTGCGCCATTTAACGAATTGCGACAACCAGGCGTCATCCAGCGACATACCCGTAAACGAAACGTCCGAGAGCGCGGGCATGGATACTTCTGCACTCAATTGAATGAGATCGCCTTCGGGTTCCCGCGAATCAACAAACACCACCGCGGCGAGAGGTCTTAATGTTAGCCTGGGAGCATGATCAGTCCACGGCACACCGATGATCTGCAATTGAAGGTCGGGCAACCCGACTGTATACCCTGAGGAACCGTTCGCCATGTTCGCCTTTCGTACCAGTCACAGGTTCTTACTTTGCGGGACTTTAGTAAGGAGCGCTTCTGACGCAAAACACCTCGTGCCTGTGCCCCCTACCTAATGTTTGCCGCTTTTTCTTTCTAATGGGTAGGGTAATTCGCCTCCTCGTGTAGGTGAGATAGCCGAGCTCTTCAAGGGCGAGGCGGATGGTTATCAAACAACTGCCAAGAAAGCCCGCACAGTTGGTCGCCCCAAAGCGCATTTACTGTTCGACGACAATTCTCAAAAACGAAAACGAGGCTTCAGTACACCTTGCTAAAAAGACTCGCGGCCATTGTTCCTTATGGCTTATCAAACTTCCCATTGTTCACATTCTCACCGCATTTGTAAACAGTTGTCGTGACTCGAGCCGTCTCTACGCCATCGCGCTTTACAAATTCCTTCATGGCCACATTCATCCCTTTTTTGTTTTGGTATTCGGAATAGGTAACTTCGAATTCATGCAATCGCTTATCGCCGAAACCCCCGGTGTACACCAATCGCACCAAATTACTGGTCTCGACATCAAAAAAAAGCGTGTGTTTCTTATACCTGTTCGCCGCAACTTCCAAGCCTTTTACTTTCCGACCATCTATCTCACTCTCACCTATATCTCGCACCTGAAATTCCTGAGGTC